>Ga0210016_1000480_pt1 | contig 35463 bp, 28 predicted proteins | sample CryGeyCG2014_300_FD_185454 | JGI IMG/M metagenome (GOLD analysis project Ga0210016, IMG submission 185454) | Groundwater microbial communities from aquifer - Crystal Geyser CG02_land_8/20/14_3.00 (SPAdes) (version 2) | ecosystem: Environmental > Aquatic > Deep subsurface > Groundwater | place...
TAATGAACTTGGTATCCAGCAGATATTCTCAAGAGCCAGAACCCCCAAAGATAATCCTGCTCTTGAAAGGTTTAACTGGACTATTCAGGATGAATGGCTTTCCCAATCACTATATGGGTTGGATGATATTCCTTTGGTTAATCATGATTTAACAACCTGGCTTATTGAATACAACAATATCAGACCACACAAATCTCTTGATTATTTGACTCCGGTTGAGTATGCTGTCAAAACCTTCGAAGTGTCACCTATGTGGGCGTCGCGCACAAAAATTTGACAGAATTTGGTATAATAATAAGATAATATAAAATAAAGCGCTTGACCGGAGTCACGATCCGGGAGCTGAAGGTCAAAATACCTTACGGAAGTTGAACCGAAAAAATACAACAATCGATGTCGCGTCAGCGGAGTCGATCTGAGAGCCCCGATTAAATCGGGGAAAAAGGATGGGACCGCGGAGGTCTCTTTTTTTAGGCCTTCGTTCCTAAATCATTATTTGATAATGGTTTGAGAACGAGGGCTTATTTTTTTGGAAAAAATTTGATTTTTGAGATTTGATCTGTGAATTTTCTTACGTGGTGGCCGTAGTTCAATGGTAGAACATTGGCCTGTGGAGCCAAACGTTGGGGGTTCAAGTCCCCTCGGTCACCCTAATATGGTTATGAGTTATTAGTTATTGGTTATAAATTAATGCGCATATTATGACAAAAATATACGGTAATATGATTAAGCTTGCTATCCAGAAGGACGGGCGTTTGACAGCGGAAACGCTTGATTTCCTGTGGAAAGCAGGTCTTGATTTTGAGGTTTCGAAACAGAGATTACTCTCTACCTGCAGGAATTTTCCCTTGGAAATATATTTTATCCGGGATGATGATATTCCCAATTATATCGGTTCAAAAATTGTAGATCTAGGTATTATCGGTCAGAATATCCTGTTTGAGAAAAGACCAAAAGTAAAAAAACTGCTGAATCTCCGCTACTGTTTTTGTTCACTAGTAGTTGCGGTTCCCAAGGATTCAAACATAAAAACAGTTAGTGATTTAAACAGTTTGAGGGTTGCCACTTCATACCCGGAATCAGCAAAAATCTTTTTCGATAAATACAATCTTAAAGTCTCTATTGTAACTATTAACGGCTCTGTGGAAATTGCGCCCAATCTGGGTTTTGCAGATGCCATAGTTGATTTATCTTCAAGTGGCAGTACTTTAGCTATGCAGGAATTGAGGGTGGTTTCTAATATATTTGATTCCGAGGCGGTGCTGATAGCTGACCCTTTATACTTAAAAAGTCCAAAATCGGGATTAGTAGAGCAGCTTATATCGAGATTTAAATCCGTCTTGTCCGCGAAACAATACAAACTGGTTATCATAAATTCCGCCCAGAATATTCTTCCAAAATTATATAAATTTTTTCCGTATTTAAAAAGAAATCAGTTGAGTAAATCTGTAAATATACAAACGGTAATAAAAGAAGATTTGCTTTGGGAATCTATTCCAAGACTAAAGAAACTTGGAGTAAAAGATATCTATATTTTACCGATAGAAAAAATTATTAGTTAAAAATAAGGAAAACATGAAAATCATAAAACTTAAAAATTTACCAGCAATAGAATATCAGAGAATAATTAAACGTGCTTCCGGAAAATTACGGGAAATAATTCCCCTTGTGGAAAAAATAATATACGATGTCAGATTGGCAGGGGATAATGCGATTTACGAAAAATACCAGGAGAGATACGGGAAAGCTTGCTATCAGTCTGTATTTGTATCAGGTGAAGAGATAAAAGAAGCATATAAAAAGGTATCCAGAGACTTCATTTCCACGATAAATCAGATGATAAGAAACATAACCATGGTGCATGAAGCCCAATTACGGACAAAAAAAGATTCTGTTATTGAACCATTAGAAGGAATAAAAGTTTGGAGGGAATGGCGTCCAATTGAAAAAGTTGGTTTATATATTCCCGGAGGGAAGGCAATATATCCGTCGTCAGTTCTAATGAGTACAATACCTGCCAAAATAGCAGGTTGCAGGGAGATTGTGATGTGTTCTCCGCCGAAGGAGAGGGGTGAGATTCCTTATCCGACCTTAGTTGCAGCTGATATGGTTGGAATTAAGAAAATTTTTAAAGTTGGAGGTCCGGAAGCAATTGCCGCACTTGCCTACGGAACAGAAAGCATACCAAAAGTTTATAAAATATTCGGAGCGGGAAATTCATATGTGACTGCAGCTAAATTACTTTCCCTTTCTGAAGTGGCTGTAGACATGCCGGCCGGACCATCCGAAGTGCTAATTATTGCTGATGAGACAGCCAATCCGGCTTTCATTGCCGCTGATTTGCTAGCGGACGGGGAACACGGGAATGATTCTGCCTGTGTGCTTCTCACGACATCAAAAATAATTGCTTTGGAGGTTGTTGCCGAGTTGGAGAAACAACTACTTAATCTGCCGACGGCAAAATATATAAAAGAATCACTTGCTAAATATGGATTAATAGTATTAGTTGATTCAATTAAAGAGGCCATAAATTTTGCAAACGAATACGCTCCGGAACATTTGGAGTTGATGGTTAAAAATCCGGAAAAAATAATAAATAAAATTCTAAATGCAGGGTCAGTATTCTTAGGAGACTGGACCAGTAAATCTGCCGGTGATTACGCAACCGGTGCAAATCACGTACTGCCTACAGGAGGAACGGCAAAAATGTATCCGCCCCTTGGGGTTGACGCATTCGGAAAGTGGATGCAGGTACAAAAATGTACGAAAACAGGATTAAAAAATATAAAACAAACGGTTGAAACAATTTCAGAAGTAGAGCAATTACCAGCTCACAAAAACGCAACAAGCATAAGGTTTTTATAAGGAAAATAATTATGAAAAAAATGAAATATCAAGACTATTATTCTAATGTGGCAAATAAAATAAGCCCTTATCAATGGGAAGAGGGTATACCTTCTAATGCTCTTCGGTTCGATACCAATACTTTACCCTTTCCTCCGTCCTGTCTTCCCGAATTTTTCAAAAAAATAAAGAATGATTGTCCGATTAATGATTATAATGATCCAAAATATTCGAAATTAAAATATTTAGTTGCAGATTGTGAAAAAGTAGAACCAAATATGATTTCTATCACAAATAGTGGTGATGAAGCGATAGACGTCTTAGCAAAAACATTCTTCAATCCTGGCGATAATTTTCTTGTTACTCCTCCTTCCTATGAAATGTTTACATTACAATGTTTAATCAATAACGGAAACCTGATAGAGTCTCCTTTATTGGATAAAACATATGATGTTAACTATAAAGACATAATTGAAAAAAGCAGAAGTAAAAAGATTAAAATCATCTTTTTATGTAATCCCAATAATCCTACCGGAACAGTAATCAAGATTAATACTATCGAAGAAATAATCAATAAATCCGGCAGTATAGTTGTAGTGGATGAAGTATACAGAGAGTTTTATGGAAAATCATCAGTTCAGTTATTGAAAAAATATAATAATTTAGTCATTCTTAGAAGTTTTTCAAAATTTGGGGCGATTGCCGGGGTAAGAGTAGGTTATCTTATCTCAAACCCGGATTTAACTTTGAAGTTCGAAAATATACGGTTACCGTTAGGTGTAGGTTATCTTTCGTGCAAATTAGCTGAATACGTATTGAAGTATGACAAAGCAGGTATGAGAAAACAAATTGAAATGATCAAACTTGAAAGGAAAAAACTATCAGAAGAATTTTCAAAAATTGGATTTACCGTCTTACCTTCTTATGCGAATTTTCTTCTAGTAAAAATTGGTAAAAATGCAGAAAAAATCTGTGGAAAATTAAAACAAAAAGGAATAATTATACGCGATAGAAGTAAAAAGAAATATCTGGAAGGTTGTGTAAGAATAACGGTAAAAAGTAATAAGGAAAACATGTTTTTAATAAAAGCGATAAAGGAGGTACTCAATGAAGAAGAAAAGAAGATTATTTGATTATCACACACAGACCATCGAGCATGGTATGAACAAACAATTATTGATTAAAGAAACGGTAAAAGCGGCAATAGATCGAAAATTAACAGCCATTTGTCTGACGGATCATTATCCTTTACCTTTGGATTTTGTAGATTCAACTCATGATGACAGGGTTTATTACCCTGACTATTTAGAAACATTTACCATAATACAAAAAAAATATAAAGGGGAAATTGAAGTCCTTTTAGGAGCAGAATTTGATTGGTTTTCCCAATACACGGAGTGGATAAGAAAAGAGATAAATAAATATCCTTTCGATTATGTCATTGGATCAGTACATTATTTAGGAGCAATAAAGGACGATGATGGGGAACGAATTTTTTGTCATGATTTTTCAAAAGAGGAATTTATGAAAGGATTTAGATATTTTAAGGAAATTAAAATCATTGTCAAAAAATATTATAAGGAAGTAAGAAATATGGTTAATTCAAAATTATTCGATGGAGTTGGACATCTTGATCTTATTAAAAAATATAATGATGGAGGTTTGTTTGATGAAAATGACAAGTGGTATAAAGATGCGGTTATAGAAACATTGAATATCATTGCTTCCTCCGGGATGGTTATGGAAATAAACACTGCCGGCTTGGATAAACCATGTAAGGCGCAATACCCAAGTTTCTGGATAATAAAAGAGGCTTATGAAAGAAGTATCCCAATCACTATTGGATCTGATGCTCATGTACCGAAAAATATAGGAAAAAATCTGGACAAAGCGGTGCAATTAGCACAAAAAGCAGGATATAAAAAGTTAGTAAGATTTGTAAAAAGACGAAAAATTGAGGTAAATATATGAATAGAATTTCAAAAATAACTAGAAAAACGAAGGAAACGGATATATCAATAAAATTAAATATCGATGGGAATGGAGATTTTGAAATTGACACGCCAATAGGTTTTATGAAGCACATGTTGGAGCTTTTTTCAAAACACGGGCTATTTGATCTGGAAGTAAAAGCATCCGGTGATATGAGTGTCGATGAACATCATTTAGTTGAAGACACTGGAATTGTTTTAGGCCAGGTTTTTGATAAATCCTTGAGTGACAAAAAAAGAATTAATCGTTATGGCTTTTTTATACTACCGATGGATGAAGTAATCTCTACGGTAGCAGTAGACCTGTCAGGTAGATATGCTTTTTGTTTTAAGTGTGATTTTTCAAGAGATAGAGTGGGTGATTTACCAACTGAGCTAATCTATGATTTTTGGAATGCGTTTGCACAAAATGCGAAAGTTAACTTATACATTAAGGTTGAAAACGGGCGAAACGACCATCATAAAATAGAAGCTATTTTCAAAGCGTGTGCAAAAGCTTTAAGGATGGCTTGTGAAATAGATGAAAAATTAAAAAAAGATATTCCATCGACGAAAGGCATATTATGATTGTCATAATTGATTATGGATCAGGAAATTTAGGAAGCGTAGCCAATTCTATGGTAAGAATAGGCCTGCGGTATAAAATTTCTGGTAATGCTTCTGTATTAAAAAAAGCCCGGATGCTGATCTTACCGGGAGTTGGTGCAGCCAAAAAAGGTATGTCAAATTTGAAAGCAAGAAAGCTTGATCAGGTAATTATTGAAGAAATAAGAATTGGAAAACCCTTTTTAGGAATTTGTTTGGGTATGCAACTTCTTTTTGAAAGAAGTGAAGAAGGGAACGTAGAATGCTTGGGAATATTTGAGGGTGAGGTAATAAAATTTAAGAAAGAAAGAAAAATTCCTCAAATTGGATGGAATAATGTAGCCAAGGTACAATTTCATAATTTTAAAATAAAAAAAATATTTAGCGACATCCCCGATAATAGTTATTTTTATTTTGTAAATAGTTATTATTGTCTACCAAAAGATAAATCAATAATTGCAGGAATAAGCAAATATGGAGAGAGACTCGTCAGTGTGATTGTTAAAGACAATATTGTAGCCACACAATTTCACCCGGAAAAAAGCGGACAAGCGGGTATGCAGTTTTTAAAAAATTGGAGAAATTTATGTTAACAAAAAGAATTATTCCCTGCCTTGATATGACAGAAGGTAAAGTGGTAAAAGGCGTACGATTTATTGATTTTCGTGACGCAGGTGATCCTGTCGTATTGGCAAAAAGATATGACATGGAAGGGGCGGATGAATTAGTATTTCTTGATATTACAGCTACGGTTGAAAACAGAGGCATATTAATGTCAGTGGTCAGTAACACTGCCAGAGAGGTGACAATCCCATTTTCCGTTGGGGGGGGAATAAGGACAGTGGAAGATATGAGGATGATTTTGAAAGCCGGTGCAGATAAAGTATCTGTAAATACCGGTGCTTTCAAAAATCCCGAATTAATTACCCGCTGTGCGGAGGAGTTTGGTAGTCAGTGTGTAGTATTATCTTGTGATGCCAAAAAAGCAGAAAATGAGCGATGGAATGTATATATTCATGGTGGAAGAACGGATACGGGAGCATCAGTAATTGAATGGGTGAAGAGGGCTGCGGCGCTTGGCGCAGGAGAAATTCTTCTTACCAGTATTGACAGTGATGGGACGAAAAATGGGTTTGATGTTGAGTTGACCAGAAGAATTACCCAAGCGGTAAATATACCCGTAATCGCTTCAGGGGGAGCCGGCAGTCTGCAGGATTTTGCAGATATCTTAACCATCGGTGGAGCTGATGCGGCTCTTGCAGCCTCTCTATTTCATTTTAATGAATTAACGATAAAGAAAGTAAAAAATTATTTATCAAATAAAAATATAAGAATAAGGAATTAATAGATGAAAAAATTTGTTGATTTTTCCAAAGGATTAATCCCGGCAATTATTCAGGATTATCAAACAAAAGAATTCTTAATGTTGGGATACATGAATGAGGTGTCTTTAAAGAAAACTATTAACAGTGGTTTTGTTTGGTTTTGGAGTAGAGAAAGAAAAACATTATGGATGAAGGGAGAAATGTCCGGGAATAAATTAAAAGTGGATAGTATTAAGACTGATTGTGACAATGATGCCTTACTGATACAAGTAGAATTAATAGGCCGGTTTGTCTGCCATAAAGGTAAAAGAAGTTGTTTTAATAATAGATTGGATATAAAGAAAATATTATGATTTTAGATGATTTAATGACCATTATTGAAAAGAGGATTAAGTTGTTGCCCTCAGGTTCATATGTGGCTTCTGTCTATAAAGAAGGTGAAGATAAGATATTGCAAAAAATAGGTGAAGAAGCGATAGAGGTGATACTATCGGCAAAAAAAAGAAGCAAGAAAAGATTAATAGAAGAAATCGCCGATCTGTTTTTCATGATAATGATTCTTATGAGTATGAAGGGAATTTCGTATAAAGAAATTTTTTATGAGTTAGAGAAAAGGCAAAAATAATTGAGGTTGAAATACAAATTAAAATCTTCTTCGATTTCTGTCAAATCCTCTATCTGGACGTGGTCCACTCTCGCTTCTTTTATTCGGGGGCCTTTTTAAGGCGTCTTCCCCAAATAGCATAGAAAGGTTAATTCTTCCCTGATCGTCAACTTCGATAACTCTTACTGTGACTTCCTGTCCTATGGAGACAACTTTTGTCGGGTCTGAGACATATTCTGTAGAGAGCTGTGAAACATGAACCATGCCTTCCTTGCCTGGCAATATCTCCACAAAAGCTCCAAAAGGAAGTATTCTTTTGACAATGCCTTTATACATTTCCTCCGGTTTGACCTCTTTGACAATTCCGGAAATCCATTTGTAGGCAGTATCCACTTTATCCGGATCTGTCCCGGAAATAGTGACGATACCTTTGTCATCGACGTTTACATCGCATCCGGTATTGGCAATGATTTGTCTTATGATTTTTCCTCCAGGACCGATCACTTCACCGATTTTTTCTTGAGGTATCGTTAGCATTGCTACTCTTGGAGCATATTGGGAAAGATTGGTTCTGGGAGTGGAGAGTACCGCCAACATTTTTTCCAGTATATGCTCCCGTCCTTCTTTGGCCCTTTGCAAAGACTCTTTGATTATTTGATCAGTGAGGCCATCAATTTTTACATCCAACTGAATCGCGGTAATACCTTGTTTTGTTCCGGCTACCTTAAAATCCATATCACCGCAAAAATCTTCAAGACCAATAATATCTGAGAGTATTTCGTATTTATCACCTTTAGAGATCAAGCCAAGAGCAATACCAGCCACTGGATTTGTTATGGGTACTCCCGAATCCATAAGGGCAAGCGTAGAACCGCATGTTGAAGCCATTGACGTTGATCCGTTTGATGACATTACTTCAGAAACCAGTCTAATCGTATAAGGGAAGGATTGTTGAGAAGGAATAACAGGAAGTAAGGCCCTTTCAGCCAGAGCACCGTGGCCAACTTCACGTCTGCTGGCAAATCCGATTCTGCCGGTTTCCCCGACAGAATATGGAGGCATACTGTAATGATGCATGTATTTTTTGGCTGTTTCGCCCTCAGGGCTTTCTATAAGTTGTTCAAGAGAAGGTGATCCTAAAGTAGCTACAGTCAAAACTTGTGTTTGCCCTCTTTTGAACATAGCTGAACCATGTGTTCGGGGAAGGAGTCCTACCTCTGCTTCAATTGGTCTGATAGTTCTGACATCTCTGCCATCTGCTCTTTTCCCAAGCTTTAGCACATTCTCTCTTAATTTTTCTTTAAAAATGTAATCAAGAGCCTTTTCTACCTCTTTCTTGTCATATTGGTCTGTATATGCCTGAGCAACTTTTTCTGCCAAAAGACTTAACTCGTCACCTTCCCGTTCTTTTGAAACCTTTGCTATGATGAGTTTTTCTACTTCTTTTTTGTAATCCTCCTTCAAAATCGTCCTCAGTTTTTCGTCAATAGACTTATCTGTGATTTCGATTTTATTCTGGCCGACATCTTTTACTAAATCGTTTATGCATGTAATAATTTTTAAAACCTCTTGTTTGCCGAATTCTACACCTTTAAAGATGATATCTTCAGTAAGTTCATTTACTCCTGCTTCAATCATTAATACTTTCTTTTCCGTAGCTGAAATAATCAAATCCAGATCTGAGAATTCCATCTCTTTCTCAAGAGGATTTGCAAAATAACCTGAGTTTCCGTTTTTTGGCGGAATATAACCGATTCTTATGGAAGCAATCGGACCATTCCACGGAAGGGGTGAAATTGATAAAGCGGCGGAAGTGGCGATTATACTGAGAATATCCGGTTCATTTTCACCATCAACAGAAAGAACTGTTACGATTACTTGTACATCATGGTGGAAGTTTTTATTAAAAAGCGGTCTTATTGATCTGTCAATAAGTCTGGCTTTCAGAATAGCATCATCAGATGGTTTGCCTTCTCTTTTGACCCAACGGCTTCCTTTAATTCTTCCTCCTGCATAAAGTCTTTCTACATATTCGACCATAAGAGGAAAATAATCAAGTTGTGATTCCTTTGCTGATGCTACCACAGTGGCAATGACCATGGTGTCACCGTAGCGGGCAAGTACAGCGGAAGTGGCCTGCTCGGCAAATCTTCCTACTTCAAGAGTGAGTTTTCTTCCTCCAATGTCAACTGATTTTGATACAATTTTCATATAATACTAACTGTTTTATCAATTATTGATTAGGATGTATTAATAAATTATCTGAAAGGGGGTTTAGATTTCCTGATAGAGCTAGGTTTATTCCTTTCAATTACGGAAACTCTACTTATTTAATTTTAATTTATTAACAATATCTTCATATCGGTCTTCAGCCTTTTTCTGCAGGAAGGTAAGAAGTCTTCTTCTTTTAGAAATAACGCCTAACAGTCCGCGTCTTGAATGATTATCTTTAGGATTTATTTTCAGATGGGAAACCAGATTTTCGATTTTGTGAGACAGTAAAGCAATTTGTACTTCCGGACTGCCGGTGTCTCCGTTTTTGGTGGCGAACTCAGAAATTATTTTTTTCTTGTCGTTTAGATTTGTAGATACCATAAGTATGATATATCTCTCTTATAAAGTATATTTTTCGTATTGGTAATTTAGTATTATACAGGAAATGTTCTAAACTCACAATAATGATTTTTTCTACCCTTTAGAATAATTTATTCTATTCCCGAGGTTATATAAGTTAGGTTATATAAAAAAGAGGATGATAGAAGAAAATCTTTTATTTTCCTGAAAAAAGGAAAACCTCCTGCTTTGACGGGACGCCTTACGGTATCCCAACACAGAAGGACTTACTTCCGAAATAATTATACTAAACTCTTACAGCTTTCGTCAACAGCTGAAGGGCTTGCTTCAAAATTACCAGTGAAAGGAGCCTGTCCGTGAGCCGAAAGATAATGATCTCCGATTATAATCGGGAGTTTCTGGATCATGGTAAAATAAGAGTAGTTTGAGGAGGGGGTTTATCAGCTTAGAAGGGTTGGTATCATTTAGAGTATTAGAATGCCCATGTCAACTACAGAGATGGACAACGAATACTAGAAATATCCCAATTTTTGGTAGAGTTATCAATATTTTCTACCCCCGTCCCCTGAAGAATATTCTTCTGTTAACCTATGAAAACCTATGAAACATCATATTGACTATTTCTATAAATTGAGTTATCTTATCAGATAATGAACCAGATACTTACCAAGAAACTTGAAAGCCTTCCAGAGTTACTTTCAATTGGTGAAGTAGCCGAAACTTTTGGTATTCATCGCGATACATTGCGGAATTGGGAGAAAGCCGGAAAACTTACTCCACTTCGAGTTGGGCCTAGACAAGATAGAAAATATCGCAAAGAAGATATTCAGACGTTGATTGATGAAATGGGCAGCAAACTGACACTCCAACAGCTTGAACAATTCTTATGGCGTAGCGCCGATATCCTACGAGGAAAAATCGATAGCTCTGACTATAAAAAATATATCTTCGGTCTACTTTTCTATAAAAGAATCAGTGATGTTTGGGATGAAGAGTATAAAAAAATCATGGATGAATATAAAGACAAGAATCTGGCGGAGGCAGATTATAATCACCGATTTCAAGTATCCAGAGATTGCAAATGGTCCGTTATTTCCGAAACTTCAGTAAATATCGGACAAAAACTCAATGATATTTTTGACAAAATAACCAACGTAAATAGCCCCAAACTTGATAAGATTTTTGACGACTTGGATTTTGCCAATAAAGACCGTTTTCCAAATGAGACAATACAACGATTAGTAAATCACTTTTCCCAATACAACTTTGGTAGTAACTATATTAGCTCAGATCTTCTTGGTGATTCCTACGAGTATCTGATTAAACAATTCGCTGCAGATGCTGGTAAAAAAGGTGGGGAGTTTTATACCCCACGAGAAGTTGAACGAATTATCATCGGAATTGTTAAACCTCACCAAAGAGACCATATTTATGATCCTACTGTAGGATCAGGAGGTTTTCTCCTTGAGGCGTACAACTATCTTAAAGATAAGTCGAGTGAGCAAGTGGCACGAACACTCTACTTTTATGGACAGGAGATCAATATCGGCACGTTTGCCATAGCGAAAATTAATATGTTTTTGCATGGACTGGATAGCGCAGATATAAGGCGCGGTGATACTTTAGCCAACCCGCAATTCCTTAATAACACAGGTAACTTACAGACTTTTGATATTGTAGTCGCTAATCCACCTTATTCCATAAAAGACTGGGAATTTGTACTTTTCAAGGGTGATAAATATGGTCGTACAGAAGGATATGATCAACCACCAAACAAAAATGCTGATTACGCCTTTGTGCTACATATTATTAAATCCATGAATATAAACGGTCGTGCAGGTGTGGTACTTCCTCATGGTGTACTTTTTAGGAGTGGTAGCGAAGGTAGAATTCGGGAGCAAATAATCAAAAATGATCTTTTAGAAGCGGTTATCGGGCTTCCTCCAAAACTTTTCTATGGTACAGGTATCCCAGCAGCTATTCTTATTTTCAATCGAAATAAGCCAGAACAGAAGAAAGGTAAGATTTTAATTATCGATGCCGAAAAGGACTTTTTAGAAGGTAAGAATCAAAATACTCTCCGTAAACAAGATATAGAGAAAATAATTAAAGCTTATGATCAGTACCAGGATATAGAAAAATACGCCAGAGTTGTAGATGCAAAAGAAATCGAAGAAAGCGAGTATAACCTGAATGTCAGACGATACATAGATTCCAGTGAGAAACAGGAAGAAATTGATGTTAAACAGGTTTGGAAAGATTTACAAACTCTCGAAAAAGAAAGAGAAGAAATTAACAAAAAAGTTACTGGTTTTATCAAAGAATTAGGCTATTCAGAATAATTATGGATCATAAACAAATAAAAGTATTTATCAATCAACTTGCAAAAACAAAAGATAGAAATATAGTGATCATTGACTTTGCCAATGTCGATAGATGGGAAGATTCTTTAAAGTGGAAAATAGGAATAAAGAAATTAGGTCAATTAGTTTCAAATATTGCTTATGGAAAGAAATTCCTTCGCCGGTTCTATTATGGAGAAGATTATGGACCAAAAGATAAATCCATAAAAATGACCAAATGGTCAGAACAAATTATTATGAGTGCTAAATATAGCGCATTTGAAGTTGTATCAAAGAGAGTGAAATATATTCCTGATGATAAATATGCAACAGGGTTCATTAAAAAATGTAATTTAGATATCGAAATGGCTGTTGATTTAATCCGCGAGAAAGACAATTATGACGCTGCAATTATATTTTCAGGCGATGGAGATTTAGCATATGTTTGCCAATATATTCATGATGAATTTAAAAAATCGATTTATCTTTTCGGAGCTCGCAATCACGTAGGCAAAGAATTGATTGACGCCAAATCAAAGGGAATTATTAAAGATATATTATTCGTGGAGGACTTTGAGTATAGGTTGAATTTAAACAGAAATAGCTGAATTCAATCAAAAACCCCCTCTCGGGGGCTTTGAACAAAGTCAAGTAGACCTGAAGTCTACGAGGATAGTATAACAGAACGAGCCAAACGAATCAAGCATTTAGGCTATTCTGACAATATAAATATAGGACTTGACAAAAATATGACAAATACAACGAATCGTTGGACAATAAAAAGACTAGACCAGATTGCTACTGTAATAATGGGACAGTCACCCTCTTCGTCTTCATACAACACGCAAGGTACTGGTGTACCTTTCTTACAAGGAATGCCACCTGTTATTGATAGTATGGGAGCAGCAGTTCCTAAACAATGGACTACTGAACCCACAAGAGTTGTTGAAGCTGGCACAGCGTTAATGACTGTACGTGCACCTGTCGGTGAGTTATTTACTACAAATAATTCCGTTTGTTTAGGTAGAGGCTTGGCAGGGATAAAAGCTAACAATGACGTATCCCAAGCATACTTGAATTATTACCTTCAATTTTCGAAGAAGCAGTTAGATACTTTCTCTCAAGGTTCAACATTCACAGCAATAAACAGTGGCGATCTAAAAGGAATACAGGTCGCTTTACCTTCCTACCAACAACAGAAATACGTTGAAAGCGTTCTAAACATTATTGACCAGGATATTGCTAAAACGTATCAGATTATTCAAAAGGCTAAAGTTTTGAAACAGGGCTTGATGCGAGAATTACTTACAAAAGGAATAGGACATAAAAAGTTTAAGAAAACAAAAATCGGAGAAATTCCTGAAGAATGGGAATTATATTCACTTGGTGATTTGTGTAACTTTATTACTGGTAAACTAAACTCAAATCAGGCAGTAATTGATGGAAAATATCCCTTTTTTACTTGTGCACAGGAAACGTTTGCAATTGACAGATATTCATTTGATTGTGAAGCTGTATTATTGGCTGGTAATAACGCCAGTGGTGTCTATTCGGTTAAGTATTACAAGGGAAAATTTAATGCTTATCAACGAACCTATATCATTACAATCAAAGATACATCGTTATTAGATTATTTCTTCCTTAAAGAAATCTTAAATATTAGATTAAATATGTTAAAGGATTTCTCGGTTGGAACGAATACCAAATTTTTAACTCTAAAATTATTGTTAGGAATCAAGGTTTTGTTGCCCCCAGTAAAAGAGCAGGTAAAAATTTCTAATATTTTGATGAGTTTGGAATCAAAAAAACATATGGAAATGCAAAAAAGAAACTTATTATTAAACCTGAAAAAAGGTCTTATGCAAGATATTTTTAATCAGAAAGTACAAATTAAGTAATATGAAATTTATTATAGATTTAAGTTGGATAGTTCCTTTTTTCAATTCTGCTTTCTTTGCAGGATTTGCAACTATTTTAACCGGATTAGTTGCTTATTTCATTTTTCTTAGACAAAAACATGATGAAAAATTAAAAGTGGCAAGGATAATTCTTGTTGAGATTAATGATTGTGAAAATTTACTTGATAATCTCAAAGTGAACGGAATTAATTTGACTAATATTAGACAGATACTTCCTGTAAATAGTTGGAATAAGTATAAACATTTGTTTGCAAAAGACTTCGATGCTAGAGAGTTAAAATTAATTGATAATTTTTATCAAGAATGCTCCTTGTTAAACCAAGAATTAAACGAATCTTATAGTTTACCTAATTATTGGCAAGAAAAAGCAAAAATTATTGCAGAAAGACATGCGAGTTTTAGTGAAAAAAGCAAAAATAAAGAAGAATATGAAATTATGAAAAAGAAAATCAAATTTTTTGAAGAAGATACATACTGGTGGCAGCCAAACGCACCGAAAGATCAGATGATTCAAAGAATTAAATTAATTAAAGATATTACAACTACAACGGTTGGTGAAAAAATAAAAGAGATTGCAAGACTATGAAATTTAACGAGCAATACACAGTCGAAAAACACATCATTAAATTCTTGTCCCAAACTTTGGGTTATGAGTATATTGAGCCTGACAGGTTTGCTGGTTTGAGAAGCTTGGAAAGCGAATACTTAATTGTTTCTTATCTTGCTGAAGCAATTAGGCGAATCAATAACATTACAGATGAAACGGAAGTACAAAGCGTTATCCGAGAAATAAAGAAAATTGATACAAACGAAGGCTTTTTGAAGCTCCTACGAGATGGCGTAAATCTCAAAGACTCATTAACAGGGAAAATGCGTGATTATATGGTTGTTGATTATGATGATCTCGACAATAACCGTTATGTGATTACCAATCAATTTTATTTTGAAGGCAATCTCGAGAATATCCGGCCTGATATATTGGTTTTTTTGAATGGTATACCAATTGTTGATATCGAAGCAAAGAGTCCTACAGCGTCAATAAGTGTTAGTTATGAAAATGCAATCGGTCAGATAAAACGTTATGAAAGAGTAGCTATGAAGCTGTTCTGGCCGAATTGTTTTAACATCGCAACAGACGGTCTAAAAACTATTTATACAACCACTTACGCACCTGAACAGTATTTCTTGCAGTGGAAAGATAAAGAACTGGAAAAGAAACTAGATGGACAACTTGAAATGACCTTAACTTCCTTACTGACTAAAGAAAGGTTGTTAGACATAGTCAAAAACTTTATTATTTTTGAACAGACAAAGGACGGTCGAATAAAAAAGATTGCTCGATACCAACAACTTCGTGCAACTAACAAAATAGTGGAACGAGTACGTGAAGGAGAGAAGAAACGAGGTTTGATCTGGCATACACAAGGATCAGGAAAATCTCTAACGATGTACTTCACCGCGTGGAAATTACGCTTTGATAAATCTCTCAAAAATCCGAAAGTATTTGTTCTTGTTGATCGTATTGATTTAGACAATCAGATTTACGATTCATTTATCAATGCCGGTGGTAAAAACGTAATTAGAGTTACTTCCCAACGTGATCTTGCTAAGAAAATTACCAATGACGAACGAGGTATTTATATTTCAACGATAGAAAAGTTCAATGAACTTCCCATCCACCTTGAAAATCCAAATGAAAATATCATCGTTCTCTCAGATGAAGCTCACCGATCAAACGAGGGTGTCGCCGGAATCAAACTAAGAGACTCAATGCAGAAGGCCTTTTTCTTTGGATTTACAGGTACACCAATTGATAAAACAACATTAAATACTCATAGGAACTTTGGACAAGAGGGAGAAAGATATCTTGATTATTACTCTATTCAACAAGCAATAGATGATGGAGCAACCCTACCTGTTACATATGAAGCTCGGCTTTCCAAATTCTTTATTGACGAAGAAAAACTTGATCAACAGTTTGATGTGTTAACCTCCGACCTTTCCCCTGAACAAAAACAGCTAGTCATGCGACGTTACGGCAAAAAAGAAGCTCTTATAAAATTAGATAAACGCATGAAAGCAGTTTCTCAAGATATTGTGGATCACTACAGACTTTACATTGAACCTAATGGATTCAAGGCACAAGTCGTTTGTTATGACCGAGAATCAACAGCCAAATATAAACAGTTATTTGATGAACTAATCCCAGCAGAATGGTCAGAAGTGGTTTACTCGCCGGGTGATCCCAACAGTGATCCAGAGAATTTGAGAAAATATAACACAAGCAAAGCTCAAAGAGAAAAGATTATTGATAAATTCAAAGATCCCAAGAGTCAACTTAAATTGCTTTTGGTTTGCGATATGCTTTTAACTGGTTTCGATGCGTTTATAGAACAAGCGATGTATCTGGATAAACCTTTGCGTGATCACAATTTATTACAGGCAATTGCTCGTACAAACAGAGTTTATCCCAATAAAGGGTGTGGAAAGATAATTGATTACTACGGAATCACTAGAAATCTTTACGAGGCTTTGAATTTCGATGAAAGCATTATTGACTCGGCACTTATTGATCTTGACCACCTTAAAAGGGAATTTTTAGAGGTTCTTGGTGAAATAAAAGATATTTTTTCTGGTATCAACCAAGAAGATCCATCCATCGAAAATTTAAGGCGGTGTCTGAAAATCTTCATTGATAATGAAAGCAAGCAAAGATACTTCACTGATAAGTATTCCAGATTAAAGCTATTATTCGAAGTTCTGTCACCTGATCCGTTCCTTGCTGACTATATTCGAACATTTGAGTGGATTACCAGCGTTTATATTGCTTTCCTTAATGATTTCCGACAAGAGAGTCTTACTTATCAGACGTTTAGAAGCGGTGATATTCCAACTTTTGGTGAGTATGGTGAAAAAGTAAAAAAGTTGATTCAGGAGCAAATTGATTATGAGGGAATTACCAAAAATTTCAGAGAGCTAAAAATCAATGATATTTATACTCTTGAGAGACTAGACAAAATGGATGACGAGGAAAAAGCGTTAAATCTAGAGAAAATGCTCAAGCAAGAAATTTCCATAAACATTGATACAAACCCAGTATTCCAAAAGTTTAGTGAAAGACTAACTGCAATTCGCAGAGAATTTGAACAACACCAGATTGATCTAACTGAAAGAATAAAACTTTATTATGAACTGATGAATGATATCAAAAGTAAGTCAGATGAGGCTAAGGAACTCGGTCTTAATTTGCAAGAATATGGATTATTTGTCATTTCTCAAGAGTTCTTGCCCAAAACAGAACAGCCAATTCTATTATCTTTGTCTAAAGATCTTTCAAAGAGATTGCAGTCTATTCTTGATGAAGGCTGGCAAAATTCATCCAAACGGGAGGAATTTCTCAAAGGTGTTAAACAGATTATCCAGGAACTTACTCTGAAAAACTATAAAGGTAAAATTCAAGTTGAAGATTTCCCTAAATTCTTAAATAGACTTGTTGATATTGTACTCAAGAAATTCTAATGAAAAGACAGATCAACCTGCACAATAGAGTAGTCAATTACTCAGTCCGCAGGAGCAACAGAGCCAAGCGGATGAGATTGGCCGTGTATTGCGATGGTAACTTTATTGTAACTGTTCCTCAGACTTTCTCTGCAAGTTTAATTGACAGATACGTAATCGCTAAGTCGCAATGGGTTATTTCAAAGTTGGATTTCTTTGAAGGACTCAATAAAAAGCAAAAATTAACTTTCGGTAATGATGGATTTGAGTTATACAAAGATAAAGCGCTGGAAATGGTTACAGAGAGGCTTGCAGTACTTAATCAGAAGCACTATCGACTCAAGTTCAATAAGATAGCAATTAAAAGTCAGAAAACTCGTTGGGGAAGTTGTTCTAAAAAACGAAACCTTAACTTTAATTACAAAGTACTGTTCCTTCCTCCAAAAATCAGAGATTACATTATGATTCACGAATTATGCCACATAAAGGAATTTAACCACTCAAGAAGATTCTGGAGGCTCGTTGCAAAGTCTATGCCTGATCATGGGAAAATTATCGAGGAGTTAAAGATTAAGGGTCTATCAATCTCGTAATTTTTATTTCTATTAGCTGATATGGTTACTGAGGTTGAACCTCATTTTGGATTATTACAGCAATCCGTCTCTCAAAACCTTTACTTGTGAAATGGAGTCTTGGGGATGATTCAGTGTATAAGTGAATCAGTGAATCAGTGAATCAGTGAATCAGTGAATCAGTGAATCAGGGACGGGGATGGGATATCTTGACATAATAAGATAAAAATCTCACATTATTCTCCATACCCAGAGCAAGATGCCTAATTGCTCCAGATATAAATCAACCAGGGGGTGAAGTTGTTAAAATAGTAGAAATTACGTGTAAAAAAGTAATTATTCACTCTTTTCCAAACACCTGTCATCGCGATCCCGATGAGATTGCTTCGCGGAGTCTACACTGAGCGAAGCCGAATGTGCTCGCAATGAAAATTCCTTCGCGAATAGGTGAATAGTTACGATTATAAGTATGGCAAAAAGTATGTTAGTATGGTAATATATTTATGGGTATATCTTTTGAGTGGGATACTGAGAAAAATGCCGAAAATGTGCGCAAACACGGGATTGATTTTAAAACTGCCCAATATGCTTTCGTTTCGCGGCCATAGGATTCGTATAATCGGTGCCGGCTACTGGAGGAAAGGTAAAAAAATTTATGAAAAACAAAATAATATATAAAAATGAACCTATGGTACTGAAAGTCATAGACGGCTTTTTACCAAGTCCCGAGGATTTAATTCTTAGGGAAAAAAAGAAAAAAGTGACCCTTACTCTTACAGAGAAAAGCTTAAATTTCTTCAAAAAAGAAGCTCATAAGCACGGAGCTTCTTACCAGGCAATGATCAGAAGGTTGCTTGATTATTATGTAGTAAATCAAAAAGCGTAATCAGTATCCCCGAGAGCGGTATGGAGTTCTTGCAATGATTTTTCCGGTCCCCGCCTTAAAGGAGAGTCGATCCTTTATATATTTTTGGTTTAAGCCAGTCTGAAGGAGTCTGAGCGCTTTTATCATTTTGTTGTTGAGATTGTTGTTGGACTTGATTGGGTTTGGGAGAAAAAGGAACGGCTTTGTTTTTTGGTGGGAATTGATTGAAAGTCTGTTTACCCTGCGGTTTAAAAGATAATGGTTTTGATGTTTTGGAAAATGGTACAGAAAATTGTACAGGCTTTGGTTGTTTATCTTGTGTTTGCGGGATTGAGTTTGTGAGAGGAATGTTAACAATTGTTTCGTTAATCTTCTTAGCTCCGTTTCTTAAACAAATTGCTGCAGATTCAAAAGTTGCAGCATTTGTCTTCGGAGAGGTGAAATTTTTACTGCCGTATATGATTCCGGCAAGAAGATTGCTTGATATATCCTGATCTAAATTGATCCCAAGTTGAGAAAATAGGCTGATGATAAGTTCGGAAGTGGAAGACATATTTGTTTCTATGATATTTACTTTTCCATATTGTGTATTTTCCGGACTGGTGTCGATGTTTATGACGGGAGAGGAATTAAAAAGCGTTTGATTTTCGGAATATATATTTTCCAGGTCCGGTAATTTTGAAGTGTTAATAGCAAAAATTACATCCGTTACTCCGCCACTATGGGAATATTTGATATCGTCAGGGGTAATAAGTTTATAACCTTCTCTCGGTTCAATTACAAGATTAAAAATATTGTTATCAATATTATAACTGACTTTTTCAATTGATCCTTCTTGATAAGGGAAGGAAATTATCAAATTCTTGCCCGTTGATCCATTAACTGTTTGTATGATTTTATCCACACCGACAAGACGGTTAAATTCAACTGTTATTTGAGAAGGTGAAGCAACTGTCACTTGTTTTCCGGTTGATGATAAGGCTAAATACAAAGACAGAGTAGCGGAGATAGCATCCATATCCGGTTTAGTACCGGTCACTATAAGCACGGACTTAGCCTTCTCCAAGAGATTTCTTATTTGGTTAATACTGTCGATGGGTATATTAATCATATTATTTAATTTAAGATGAGTATATATTAATTGTGATATTTTACCTTATAGCTAATTATATTAGGGCTTAATAAAAAACCCCTATATAGGGGTAAAAACTAGCCTATAGCTATTATACTATCACTTGTCAAAATGTCAAGTTTTTTGGCAAACAAAACGCCTGCCTCGTCGCCTTGTTCTGCACGGTTTACTTCTTCTTTAAAATGTTTTAGTGATTTAACCCTAGTTCGTCCAATCTCGTTGTCCTGGCGCATGATTTTTATTTGATCACCCCTGGCTATCCTGCCGGAGATTACTTTGACTCCCGCTACTGTTTCATCATCATATGGAAAGAGAGCAATAACTTTTGCCTCTCCAAGGATATCAATAAGATTTCCTTTTTTGACCGCATCCACAACTTCTTCAATTTCTTCAAATAGTTTGTAGATAATGCTGTAGTTTTTGATGATTACTTTTTCAGTTTGGGCTAATTTAAGGACATTTTCCGGAATTTTCAAACCGAATCCTATCACTAGTGCTTTGGTTGTTCTCGCCAGGAGAATATCTGATTCTGAAATCGCACCCACTTGACTCAGAATGATTTCAAGGTTATGTTTCAAACCTGTTGTTATTGCTTCTAAAGTACCTGTAGTATCAGCTTTAAGTAAGAGTTTAATTTTTTCTTCAGTGATTGATTTTTCAGGCGGGATACTTAAAGGAATAGTTTCTTCAATTTTTGTTATTTTGTTTGGCTGGGGTAAGGTAATTGCTACTTGGTTTGCGTCATAAAGGGAAGATCCCACTTTTGACAAATATTTCCAACCTAAAATTAGCCCAGGATCTCCAGCATAAATTTCCTGAAGAGTATTATTATTCCAGTCGTAAATAGCTCTTATTCTAAATTTTTGATTATCGCAAATCACATCTTGACCGGTTTTTAACTTACCGCTTTGTAAAATAATCGTCGCAACAGGTCCGAGATGTTTAGAAATATATGATTCAATAACCACTGCTTGAAGTCTATCAGGATTTTTATCCTGGATTTGGTTAAACTCAGAGAGAAGCAAAATCATTTCGATTAACTTGTCTATTCCTTTATTGTTCATTGCAGATATTGGCACTATAGGGGTTTCACCTCCGTATTCTTCCAGTTTCAGCCCTGATTTGGTTAGTTGTTTTTTTATATTTTCAATATTGATATCTGGCAGGTCAATTTTATTTATCGCCACGATACAAGGGATATTTGCCGCTTTAATGTGATTTATGGATTCTACCGTTTGAGGTTTAATACCATCATTTCCAGCAACAACTAAGATTGCCAGATTTGCTACTTGAGCTCCTCTGATTCTCATTTTTGCGAATGCTTCGTGTCCTGGAGTATCGATAAAAGTAATCTTTTTATATCCTACTTTTTTATTCGTAGGATTGATATCAATCTGATAGGCACCGATATGTTGAGTAATACCTCCGTGTTCTTTCGCGGCAACCCTGGTTTTTCTAATCGTATCTAGAAGAGTAGTTTTACCATGATCCACGTGTCCCAATACCGTAACAACAGGAGTACGGGGAATAAATTCGGTTTTTGTTTTCGTTTTCATTGTCATAAATAATACAGTTTTGAATCGTGGACATTTTTCTTAAGTAATAACTAATGCTTTCTTTTTATCATTTTTCTTACCAGCGTCCGTACTTTTTTTCTTTTGGGTTCCTGATTCTTTCTTTTCTTTAGTTGTTGTTTTTTTATCCGTTAATTTTTTTCCACTAACTTCAAGTTTATTTGATTTTGTTTTCTCTGATTTAGATTTAATATCAATTTTCCATCCGGTTAATTTAGCTGCTAATCTTACGTTTTGACCATCTTTTCCAATAGCCAGAGATAATTGGTCATCCGGTACAAAAGCCGATGCTGTTTTACTTTTTTCATTAATGATGACTTCTATGTCTTTTGCCGGTGAAAGAGCGGCTCGGATAAACATATCTGAAGTATCATTCCATTGAATAATATCGATCTTTTCAGTTCCTCCAAGCTCGTTTATCACAGCTTGCACGCGTATCCCTTTTTGTCCGACACAACTTCCTACAGGATCTACACCGGATTGAGAAGAAGAAACGGCAATTTTTGTACGGTTTCCTGGTTCTCTGGCAATTTCTTTGATCATTACTGCACCATTTGCTACCTCCGGTACTTCACGTTTAAAAAGCGCTGCTACTAATTCCTTGTGGGCTCTTGAGACGATAATTTCTTCTCCGCGAATGGTTTGTTGGATTCCTTTAATATAAAACGATAAGCGTTGATTTAATCTGTAATGCTCGGGAGGTACTTGCTCTTGGATAGGCATTACACCTTCAGTTCGGCCGATGTCTACGACAATATTAGGTCCATCAAATCTCAAAACCATACCGTTAACAATATTTCCGACTTTAGTAGAATAGTCCGCAATGATAGCTTTTTTTTCCGCCTCGCGTATTCTTTGTAAGATAACTTGTTTGGCAGTTTGTGCAGCGATTCTTCCAAAACCCGGAGGAGTGACATCTTTCTTATCCTTTAATACTTTTGCCTCTCCCGTATCAGGGTTTATAAAAACATCTAATTGATCTAATTCTTGTTCACCGTAGTCTTTTCTATAGGCCGCAAGAATAGCAACTTTAATAGTTTCAAGAACTACCTCTGGATTTATTCCTCTTTCGGTAGCTACTTGGTTTAAGGCCAAGGAAAATTCTGAACGTACGATTGCTGGCATAATGAATTTATTAAATAAATAAGTATTTTAAATCTTAATATTAAAAATGGTGGAAATACCCACCACATATATATTAATACATTACTTAAAACTTATAAAATTTTAACACATCAAAATGCAATACGCAACTTCTATAGAATTGAGTCTGTTGAAAATCATCTCATAAAATCCACCTGAAAATCTTCTGGTTTCTACTAGCATAATCTGCTAAAGTGGTGATAAGGGTGCCTTCGTTAATACTACGGCAACCCAAAGAAGGGAGAAACTATGGCAAAAGTAAGATTTAAGAAGGATACCCAGGATTCATTCTTCGGTCATTTCCTCTATGAGCAGGTACTTCCCAAAGATCATTTTCTGGTTCGTGCCCGCGTATCCCTTCCCTGGAAGAGATTCACCGCCAAACTATTGAAATACTACAAAGGAGCGGGAGAATACGGTAGGACTGCCTATGAACCAGCCAAGATGTTAAGGATGCTTCTTTTATCATACCTCTATAATATTACCGAGAGGGAAACCGAGGAATTCGTCAATCTTAATCTGGCCGCCAAATACTTCGTGTCACTGGGTGTTGATGAACATGCCCCTGACCATTCATCTCTAACAACATTTAAGGAAAGGATCATCAAAGCTGCGGGAATAAAAGGCTATGAGGCTATCTTCAATGAACTGCTAAGAATTGCCATGGAACAGGAAATAACCTTTGGCAGTATTCAGACCATAGACAGTGTCCATACTATTGCCAATGTCAATCTGACTAAGGATAAGTTCAGACAGGAAAAGAAGAATGAGCCTCCCCGTGATCCTGACGCCCGATGGGGTGTGAAGAAAGTAAAAAAGGTCAAACGGGAAAACGGTACAGTCAGAGATGAAAAGGTATCCTTCTATGGCTATAAAACCCATGTCTCTGCTAACGCCCAAAGCGGCTTGGTTACTTCCATGACAGTGACAGGTGGTGAAGCTTCTGACGGTAAAGAGTTACCAACTCTGGTTAATAAAGACAGAAAACTGAGAATGACAAAAGAAGGAATGATAACAAAAGAGACCGGGAAACTGGCTGTTTCCGGAGGTTCTGCCTACACGGCAGATAAAGCCTATGATGATGGGGATAACCATGAATTCCTGAAGGTGAAGAAACTCCAGTCAGCTATTATCCTCAAAGATACCAGAACTAATTCAAAGCAGGAAGAGAACAATAAACTATGGCAGGAATTTAAGGACAGAAAAGTCTATCAGACAGCCGCCAAACTCAGATATACGATAGAACAGCCCTTTGGCCTGGCCAAGCATTACCATGGTTTCTCCCGGTGTAGGTATACTGGCAGAACCAAAATGGCCATCCAATCGTACCTGACCTTCATGGTCTTAAACCTTAAAAGAATAATGAGATTGACAGAGGGGATCTAGCTTCGAAACAACAGTTTATACGCATATGTACCAGGGAGAGGCGGTTAGTCTCAGGTGTACTGTATCTATTTGACCTGAAATGAAGCTAAATCAGAAAATACAAAATTACCATTACTCAAAAAATGAGTACCGGATTCCAGTGGAAAATATCACCTGAGATCACAAGTAGTATTTTTCAACAGACTCATAGAATTATGATAATTAACCTGGACGCGAATAGGGAAGGGTTAGGTAAAATAAAAAACATAAACAGTTTCAAAAAATAGTAATTCATTTACACTAACAATTCATTTATCCGCCTTCGCAGAAAACCACGAGTGTAAACTCGTGGATGAATGCGATATTGCGGATACCCTGAGCGAATCCTGAGCTTGTCGAAGGAGAGTCGAAGGGTAATGCTTCGGCGGATTTCGCTCGCCGAAGAATTTGAGGATACCACGGGCGTAAGCCCGTGGAGCTTCATTACCCTCTTGACATAGAAACTTGTTGTGTTAGAATCATGATAATTTATTAAGACAGAGGCGTACGTCTCATAGGTACGCTTATTTTGTTGTTTTTTTAAAAACTACCTTATAAAATAGGTTTTCCCAATGCCAAAAAGTAAGATTTCTTCTCCTCTCAAAAATCAAAGTAAACGTTTATATTGGAGTGAGACAGGTATTTCTTTACCTCCTCTTGATCTTATAGCGGTTCAAAAAGAATCATATGATTGGTTTATCAAAAAGGGTATTTTTGAATTAATTAGCGAAATATCACCGGTTGAGGACTTTACTGGTAAGAATTGGGTGTTGACTTTGGGGAAACATTATTTTGAACCTCCTCGATATACTCCAAGTGACAGTTTGTCAAAAGGCCTGACGTATGATTCACCTCTAAAAATTGAAACAACTTTGACGAACAAACAAACTGGAAGACAAGTAGTGCAGGATGTTTTTTTAGGTGATATTCCCACAATGACAGACAACGGTACATTTATTATCAACGGTGTGGAAAGATGTATAGTCAATCAGATTGTCAGATCTCCAGGTGTGTATTTCACCGGTGATGCAGATCCCATAACAGGCAAAGTTCTTTATATGGCAGAAGTAAGGCCCTTGTTTGGTTCTTGGCTCGATTTTTCTATTACCAGAAATGACGTGATGACAGTAAGAATTGACAGACGAAGAAAATACGCAGTGACCACCCTTCTAAGAGCGATAGGGATTTCAAGTGACGAAGAGCTTATTTCCATTTTCGGCGATACGGATAAATCTCTTGCATTTATATCAGCTACTATCGAAAAAGATCCGACAAAAACCAGAGAGGAAGCAGTTATAGAGATATATAGAAAGATGAGGCCGGGCGAACCGACAGTACTTGAAAATGCTCAAGATCTTTTAAAAAACCTCTTTTTTAATTCCAGACGATATAGTCTAGGGGCTGTGGGAAGATATAAGATGAACAAAAAACTAGAGGTTTCAATTGCCAATGAAAGTACAAATTGGACACTTACCAAAGAGGATTTTATCGGAATAATAAAATATCTGATAAACCTGAATATTGGTAAAGGAGATGTAGATGATATAGATCATATGGGTAATCGTAGAGTTCGAAGAGTGGGAGAATTGGTAGCCAATAGTGCTTTTAAGATTGGTTTAATGAGACTGGAAAGATCAATTAAAGAACGTATGAGCATGGCTGGATCTCAAATGGAAATTACTCCAAGTCAAATTGTTAATGCAAGACCAATTATCGCTGCAATAAATGACTTTTTTAGAACAAGTCAGTTATCAACAATTCTTGACCAGACGAATCCTTTATCAGAAATTGACAACCTGAGAAGACTGACAGTGATGGGGGTTGGCGGAATTTCCAGGGAAAGAGCCTCTTTTTCAATAAGAGATATTAATTCTTCACAATATAGCCGGATATGTCCGGTAAGAAGTCCTGAAGGACCAAATATTGGTTTAGTTACCTATATGGCGCTTTATACGAGAGTAAATGAATATGGTTTTTTGGAGGCACCATATAGACGAGTTGTTTTCGACAACAAGGTAAAAAAACCTAAAGTTACCGATGAAATCGTGTATATGACTGCTGATGATGAGATGTATTATTATACGACGCATTGCGGAGTTCCTATGGACAAAAAGGGATATATTACTTCAGATCGTGTTCCAGCAAGATACAAAGGTGATTTTTTGGAAACTGATGCTAAAAACATTTCTTTTATCGATGTAGTTCCAAAACAAGTTGTCGGAATTGCGGCTTCATTAATTCCATTTATCGCGCATGACGAAGCAAACAGAGCTCTTATGGGTACCCATATGCAGTGTCAAGCAGTACCATTAATTAGCCCTGAGTCTCCGTTTGTGGGTACAGGTATGGAGATGGTAATTCCGCAAGCTTTAAGAAGAGCGGTTGTAGCTCCAGAAGATGGAAAAATTACCGCAGTTGACGCAAATAGAGTTATTCTAAAAGGTAAAAGTGGAAAAGAACATGATTTTCCTATAGAAAAATTTAAAAGAACTTCTCAAAATACCAGTTTCTCCCAAAATCCCTTAGTTTCGTTGGGAGAAGTTGTTAATTCCGGTCAGGTTATAATCGATGGACCAGCCAGTCAGCAAGGAGAACTTGCCTTAGGACAAAATCTCGTGATTGCCTATGCATCTTTTGACGGCATGGGGTATGAAGATGCAATAGTGATTTCCGATAGACTAGTTAAACAAGATATCTTAACGTCAGTCAGTATCGAAGAGTATGAGACGGAAGTAGTTGATACGAAGCTCGGTCCTGAAGAAACGACACGTGATATACCTAATGTTGGTGAAGAAGCTTTGGCAAATTTGGACGAAGAAGGTATTGTAGTTATCGGAGCAGAAGTTGGGCCGAATGATATTTTAGTAGGCAAAATTGCTCCGAAAGGAGAAACAGAGCTTACCGCTGAAGAAAGATTATTAAGAGCGATATTTGGTGAGAAAGCAAGAGAAGTAAGAGACACTTCACTTAGAATGCCTCATGGAGAAAAGGGTGTAGTAATTGACGTGAAGATTCTAGACAGGGAAAGCGGAGACGAACTTCATCCAGGTACTATAAGAAAGATCATAATAAAAGTCGCTCAAGTCAGAAAAGTCGTGGTGGGTGATAAATTAGCAGGAAGACATGGTAATAAGGGTGTCATCAGTAAAATTGTCCCGGCTTCTGACATGCCGTATCTTTCTGATGGAACACCGGTTGATGTTATAATTTCTCCTCTTTCAGTTTTGTCCCGTATGAATTTAGGCCAGCTTTTGGAAGCTCATCTCGGATGGGCAGCTGCAAAAGGCGGCTATAAAGTAGCTGTGCCGGTTTTTGAAAATCTTTCTGAAGAAAAGATTGTTGACGAGCTTAAGAAAAATAATTTACCCGTCAATGGAAAAGCGATATTATATGACGGTAGAACCGGGGAACAATTCAAACAACCGGTTGTTGTGGGAATCGGATACATAATGAAACTTATCCACATGGTTGAGGATAAAACTCATGCCCGTTCCACAGGTCCCTATTCTCTAGTGACTCAACAGCCGTTAGGTGGTAAAGCTCAGATGGGAGGACAAAGACTCGGGGAAATGGAAGTTTGGGCTCTTGAAGCCCACAGAGCTGCATATACATTACAAGAGATGCTGACAATAAAATCAGATGATGTGGTGGGTAGGGCTAAGGCTTTTGAAGCAATCGTAAAAGGAACAGACATACCAGCATCGACAATTCCCGAGTCATTCAAAGTTTTGGTGAAAGAATTACAGTCCTTAGGATTAAATGTTATTCCATCTGGAGCAGTTACCGTGATGAAAAAACCTGTTATTAATACTGACAATTTGAAGAAAGAAGAAGAAGTAATGATAGAGGCAAGAGCTTTAGCAAAGATATCAGGAGAAGTGTTGACTAGTGTAAAAGATATTAAAGTAAAAACAACTCCATTGCCCGAGGATGAAAACATTAAGAGAGGAATTTAAACATTATGGATAAAAAAGGCAATTTCGGGAATATTGTAGATTTCGAAGGTCTAAAAATTACCTTAGCTTCACCTGACGATATAATGACTTGGTCATATGGTGAAATTGTTAAACCGGAGACAATTAATTATCGTACCCTTAAACCTGAAAAAGATGGTTTATTTGACGAAAGAATATTCGGTCCTACTAAAGATTGGGAATGTTATTGTGGCAAATATAAAAGAATAAGATATCGGGGGATAATATGTGATAAATGCGGTGTTGAAGTGACTCAAAGTAAAGTAAGGAGAGAGAGGATGGGTCATATTAAACTGGCTGCGCCGGTATTACATGTATGGTTTTTTAAAGGAACACCTTCCAAACTGTCACTGATTCTTGACATTACTCCTAAAGCACTGGGAAATATTATCTATTTTGCTTCTTATCTGATACTTGATCTAAATAAGGATAATCAAAAAAAAGCCTTAAATAACCTTTTGGAGATATTTGAAAAAAGAAAAACGGAAAGGCAAAAAATATATGATTTGAAAGTTGAAGAGATAGATAAGCAGTTTGATAAAGAAGAAAAAGCGATAAAAGATAAAATAAAAAGCAAAGAAGCAAAAGATTTAGCTATAGAGGAATTATCATTCCGTAAAAAACAGCAAGTGACAGTGATTCAGGAAGAATTTAATCAGGAAGAATTAACCGCTAAAGAGATTTTCAATACGATTTCTGACTTAATTAGGAAACTCAGACCTTTGACAGTCATATCCGAAGACGAGTATTTAAAACTCAGGGAGTATGACGTATCCTCTTTCATCAAAGTCGGGATGGGTGCAGAATGCATTCTGGAAGTGTTGAAGAAAATTGATTTGGCAAAACTTACTGCTGACTTAAGACGTGAAGTTCAGGAAGCATCAGGCCAAAAGAAAATAAAAGCTACTAAAAGACTTCGCATAGTCGAAGGGCTTAAAAAAGCCGGTCTTAATCCTGCATGGATTGTCTTGACAATGCTTCCAGTTATTCCTCCTGATTTAAGACCTATGGTTCAGTTGACGGGAGGGAAATTTGCCACATCCGATCTGAATGATTTATATAGAAGAGTGATAAATAGGAACAACAGGTTGAAACATCTTATTGAACTGGGCGCACCTGAAATCATTTTGAGAAACGAAAAAAGAATGCTTCAGGAAGCGGTGGATTCTCTTATTGATGTTAGCCAAAGGACAACAGGAAGGACTTCTGCCAGGCAATCGCTCAGATCATTGTCCGATATGTTGAGAGGAAAACAAGGAAGATTCAGACAGAATCTTTTAGGCAAAAGAGTAGATTATTCCGGAAGGTCAGTTATTGTGGTAGGTCCAGAACTTGCCCTCACTCAATGCGGTTTACCAAAAGAAATGGCTTTGGAATTATTTAAACCATTTGTTCTAAGGGAATTGATAATAAGAGGTATAGCTCCAAATGTAAAGAATGCAAAAAATATTTTGGAGAGAAGGGATGCACAAGTCTTTGACATACTGGAAGAAATTACTAAAAATCATCCAGTTCTTTTAAACCGGGCACCGACGCTCCATAAATTGGGTATTCAAGCGTTTTATCCGATTTTAATCGAAGGTTCGGCTATAAGAATTCATCCTTGTGTATGTGCAGGGTATAATGCTGATTTTGACGGTGATCAGATGGCTGTGCATGTTCCTTTATCACAAGCTGCAAAGGAGGAGTCAAAAAATCTGATGTTGCCGGTACATAATCTTTTAAAACCCGCAGACGGTACTCCAATTACCATCCCCAATAAGGAAATGGCTTTAGGTTGTTATTATTTAACAAGCTATAATATCGAGATAGAGAAAGTTATTGAAGAAAAACTTCCAACTTTCTTAAGTGATACAGATGCAATATATGCTTATCAGCTGGATAAAATCGATATTCGTGCCCCAATAAGGATCTATATTAATAGTTCTTTGATTATTACAAGTGTTGGAAGAATCCTTTTTAATGAGTTATTACCTACTGATTTAAGATTCCATAATGATACAGTTAAGGCAGTTACAATAAAAAATCTTATTACTACTGCTTTTGATTATTATCCAAAAGAAGAGGTTGCGGCGCTTATAGATAAATTTAAGAATTTCGGCTTCTGGGGAGCTACTTTAGCCAGTGGCTTATCAGTATCTGTGTTTGACAACATAATAATTCCAGACAAAAAAATAATGGTGAACGAAGTAGAGGTAAAAGTGACTGAGGTAGAACAGAATTACCAACAAGGTTTGATTACGAATGAAGAAAGAAAAAGATTGGAAAATGAGATATGGATTGATATTACAGAAAGATTGGCCAATGCAACCTGGTCATCCATGGCTTATGATAATCCAGTTAAAATAATAATAAATTCTGGAGGAGCGAGAGCATCAAAAGATCAACTGAAACAGCTTTCGGCGATCAAAGGTTTGGTGGTTGATCCATTAGGCAAGATAGTTGAATTACCCACAAAATCAAATTACAGAGAAGGTCTTTCCATTTTTGAATATGTTACTTCAACAAGAGGTTCGAGAAAAGGACTTACTGATTCCGCTTTGAAAACAGCCGATGCGGGATACCTAACAAGGAGACTCATTGATGTAGCCCATGATGCAATAATCAGAACTGAGGATTGTGGTACAAAAGAAGGAATTGAGATTATTAGAGATGAGAAAAGGCAGGCAACGCTGGAAACCAGGATTGTTGGAAGAGTTTTGGCAGAAAATGTAGTAAATCCAAAAACCAAAAAACTGATCCTTAAAAAAGGAGAAGTTATTACAGAAAATCAAATTCCCCTTTTTAAGGATGTGGCTAAGGTAGTTGTTCGTTCTCCGCTTACTTGCGGATTAAAATATGGACTATGCGCAGCTTGTTACGGGATGGATTTAGGCAGCAAGAAGTATGTGGATATAGGTACACCAGTAGGTATAGTGGCTGCTCAGTCAATTGGAGAGCCGGGAACACAACTGACGATGAGAGTAAGACATGCAGGTGGAATTGTGGGACTTGACGTAACACAGGGTCTTCCCAGAGTAGAGGAGTTATTTGAGGTAAGGACTCCGAAAGTATACTCACCAATCTCAGAAATCGCAGGTAAGGTTACAGTTGAGGAAAAAGAAGAAGGATATGAAGTCACCGTAAAAAGCATTGGTATTAAACCTGTCGAGCAAAGAATTTATATTATTCCAAAAACCTCAGAATCAAAAATAAAGACAGGTGATCTCGTTGCTGCCGGAGATGAGATTGCTTCCGGTTCACTGGATTTAAAAGAAGTATTACAGATAAGAGGTTTATTAAGAACTCAAAGTTATCTTCTTTCGGAAATCCAAAAAGTATATGAGTCTCAAGGAATTCCAATTCATGATAAGCATTTTGAAGTAATCATAAGAAAGATGAGTGATAAAGTCAGAATTGAAACATCAGGCGATACAATTCTTTTACCAGGAGAAATGGTTGACCGAAAATATTTTGAAGAAGAAAATGCCAGAATTCTAGCTGAAGGTGGCGAGCCATCTACTGCGCAAATTATTATTCTTGGTATCACAAGAGCGTCTTTATATACTGAATCATGGCTATCAGCTGCTTCATTCCAGGAAACAACAACAGTACTTACCGAAGCAGCACTTCAAGGTAAGGAAGATCGCTTGTTGGGCCTTAAAGAAAATGTTATAATCGGCAGACTAATACCGGTTTCTGAGGAAAGAGCAAGAATTAAACTGAACAATTGATACCCAACAGGTTTGTCATAAACCCACTTCCTTAAAACCAAAGTAATTTTATTATTTATATTTTTTTAGTCAGAATTATGCCAACTGTAAACCAATTAGTTAAAAGGGGAAGAAAAAAAATAGCTAAAAAAGTGAAAGCTACGGCTCTAAGAAGGTATTTTAACGCTAAAGATAGAATGATGAAGCAAATACATTCTCCTTTCAAAAGAGGAGTGGTTACTCTTGTTAAAACAATGACTCCCAAGAAACCAAATTCCGCTTTAAGAAAAGTAGCTAGAGTGAGATTGTCAAATAAGCAGGAAGTAACCGCATATATTCCAGGTATTGGTCATGAGTTGACGGAACATGCAATTGTAATGGTAAGAGGTGGTAGAGTAAAAGATTTGCCCGGAGTGAAATATCATATTGTCCGTGGGAAATTTGATATGACTGGAGTGGTTGGTAGAAAACAAGGACGTTCAAGATATGGGACAAAATTAACTAGAGGATCAGAAAGAACAACATCAAAAGCTGCCCCAGCTGCAACAGGTTAATACATTTTATTATATTAATTATTATGTCAAGAACAAGTAAAACAAAAAAAAGAGTAGTTGAAGGCGATCCTCTTTATGATAATAAACTCTTAGCCCGTTTTATTAATCGGATTATGAAGGACGGTAAAAAAACAGTTGCACAGAAAGAGGTTTATGGTGCTCTTGAGATGATAAAAGAAAAAAAACTGGATCCTTTGGTAGTATTTCAGTCTGCACTTCAAAATGTCAGCCCACGGATGGAGGTAAAATCCCGGAGAGTTGGTGGAGCGTCTTATCAAGTTCCGATGGAGGTAAGAGGCGAAAGAAAAATATCTCTTTCTATAAGATGGCTTATTATGGCAGCGCGATCAAGACCGAATAAACAGTATCATACTTTTGCCGAAAAGCTTGCAGCTGAAGTTTTGGATGCATACAATAATACTGGTGAAGCTGTTAAAAAAAGAGATTTGATGCATAGAAACGCAGAAGCTAACAAAGCCTTTTCGCACTTTAGATGGTAAGTTAAAAAATTTATTTATTATCAAACTGCGTATTTTTTTCATTCTGCAGTTTGATATTTTTTTATTTTTATGGCTGGAAACTTAACCGTTACTAAAAACAGGGATGTTCCTCTGGATAAAATCAGGAATATTGGAATTATTGCTCATATTGACGCGGGCAAAACTACTACTACAGAAAGGATACTGTATTATACCGGCAAATCCTATAAAATCGGGGACATAGACGAAGGAACAACTCAAATGGATTGGATGCCGCAGGAAAGGGAAAGAGGAATTACTATCACTTCCGCTGCCACAACCACTTTCTGGAATAACGTAAGAATTAATATTATCGATACTCCGGGACACGTGGATTTTACCGCTGAAGTAGAAAGATCGCTTCGAGTATTGGACGGTGGGGTAACCGTTCTGGATGCTGAAGAAGGAGTGCAATCTCAATCTGAGACTGTATGGCATCAGGCTGACAAATACAAAGTACCGAGGATTTGTTTCGTGAATAAAATGGATAAACTCGGAGCAGATTTTTTCAGAACAGTAAGGATGATCAAAGACAGGCTTGGTGCTAATCCGGCTATAATGACTTTACCTTTAGGTAAAGAACAATCTTTCATAGGAACAATCGATCTTCTGACAAAAAAGAGTCTGATATGGGGAAGTGAAACCCTAGGAGCGAAATATGAAATCAAAGATGAAATTCCGGAAGAAATGAAAGCTGATTTTGAAAAGTACCGGAATATTCTTATAGAAAAGATATGCGAGCAGGATGATATTCTTTTGGAAAAGTATCTTAATGGTCAAGAACCTACGATTGCAGAACTGAAGAAAGCATTAAGAAAAGCGGTAATTGCATATAAACTAGTTCCGATTTATTGCGGTTCATCCCTGAGGAATAAAGGAGTGCAACCGCTTCTTGATGCTGTGGTTGATTATCTCCCTTCTCCTCTTGATGTGGCTTCGGTGAAAGGAATCCATCCTGAGACTAAAGCTGTAGAAATCCGCAAAACGAATTTAGAAACCCCTTTTTCAGGACTTGCTTTTAAAATCCAACTCGATCCGCACGTCGGAAAACTTACTTATGTGCGCATATATTCAGGAAAAATTATCTCAGGTTCATATACCTATAACTCAATCAAAGACAAGCAGGAAAGGGTCGGCAGGCTTCTTCTAATGCACGCAAACCAAAGAGAGGATATTCCCGAAGCTTTAGCGGGAGAAATTGTGGCTATCGTGGGACTGAAAGATACAGGTACGGGAGATACTCTCTGTGATGAAAAAAACCCGATTATTCTGGAGCAGATTACTTTTCCTGAACCGGTAATATCTCTGGCTATTGAACCAAAGACGAAAGCAGATCAGGAAAAGATGGGTTCAGCTCTGCAAAAATTGTCGGAGGAAGATCCGACATTCAAAATAAAATCCAATCTGGAGACAGGCCAGACGATAATCTGGGGTATGGGAGAGCTTCATCTGGATATTCTCGTGGACAGAATGAAAAGAGAATTTAAAGTCGATGCCAATGTAGGAGCACCTCAAGTGGCATATAAAGAGACAATTAAAGGAAAAGCAGAAGGAGAAGGGAAATACATAAGGCAAACCGGTGGTCACGGTCAATACGGACACTGTTTCCTTCGGGTTGAGCCGCAAGCTCGGGGTGCGGGTTATGAATATGTGGACGCTGTAAAGGGAGGGGCTATTCCGAAGGAATTTATTCCTTCAGTACAAAAAGGTGTCAAAGAAGCCATGGAAAAGGGAGTACTTGCAGGTTACCCGATGGTTGATATGAAGGTGACTTTATATGATGGTACTTACCATGATGTGGATTCATCTGATATTGCTTTCAAAATCGCAGGAAGTATGGCTTTTCAGACAGCCGTAAAAAATGCAGGAATTATACTGCTTGAGCCGATTATGAAGGTGGAGGTCACCACCCCGGATGAATTTATGGGCTCCATTATCGGTGATCTTTCAAGTAAGAGAGCGCAGATAATGGGGACAGAGAAAAGAGGCAATGTGACTGTTATCCTGGCTATGGTGCCCTTGGCTGAGCTTTCAGGATATGCCACCACCATAAGAAGCCTTTCCCAAGGTAGATCTGCTTACTATATGGAACCATCACATTACGAAGAAGTCCCCAAAAACATTACCGAGAAAATCGTAACCGCTTCTTCATAAGAAATTTCTTCTTTAAAAATATCATCTGTTTTCGAACGAAATCCAGATAAACTAAAAAAACGGGAGTTTTGGCTTAATCTCTCTTAAGGATACTGGCCTCAGCCAGTAATTCCTCGCAGCTTGCTGCGTAATAATATAAACTATGGTAGATGAGTTTATACATACACAAAAGTCACAATGTTTCAGTACTTATCTACCA
>Ga0210016_1000481_pt1 | contig 35401 bp, 36 predicted proteins | sample CryGeyCG2014_300_FD_185454 | JGI IMG/M metagenome (GOLD analysis project Ga0210016, IMG submission 185454) | Groundwater microbial communities from aquifer - Crystal Geyser CG02_land_8/20/14_3.00 (SPAdes) (version 2) | ecosystem: Environmental > Aquatic > Deep subsurface > Groundwater | place...
CAGCAATTCTAATTATGACATTTTTACCGCATAAACACATAACAACTCACCACGGAGACACGGAGACACAGAGGAAAATCGAAGGACAAATCTCTTATTTGAATGTGGCTGAACGCAGATTTTTGGAAATTTGAAGCATTATTCTGTGAATTTATAAAAATTTGCATTCCGTCAGCTTGTTTTTTAAATTATTCTCCGTGCCTCCGTGTCTCTGTGGTGAATCTGAAAATCCATAATGAGAATTGCTGCTTTATTATCCCAAAAAAGTGATTGACTAAATATAAATAAAATGGTATTATGTAACTACTCATGTAAATAGGAGGAAAAAATAGAAAATGCAGCTAAATATTGGTTTAATTGGATTTGGCACAATTGGTGCCGGGGTGGTAAAGATACTTCAGAAGAGTGCTGGTTTGATTGAAAAAAGAACAGGGGTAAGATTGTGCCTGAAACGGATTGCTGACCTTGATATTACAACATCCAGAGGGGTTGTTGTGGGGACAGGATTGCTTACTACTAAAGCGGAAGAAATAATTGGGGCAAATGATATTGATGTGGTAATTGAACTTATAGGTGGGTATGAGCCTGCACGGACAATTGTCCTTTCTGCCATGCGTGCAGGTAAGAATATTGTTACCGCAAACAAGGCACTTCTGTCAAAATATTGGGAAGAGATATTTCAAACAGCTGCTGAGTGTCAGGTGGCTTTTTATGCTGAGGCATCGGTTGGCGGTGGCATTCCACTTATATCCTCTATAACCCAAGGGTTGGTGGCAAATGAGATTCAGGAGGTATATGGAATTATTAATGGTACCTGTAATTACATTCTTACCAGAATGTCTGAAGAAGGGCTTGAGTTTTCAGAGGCATTGAAGCAGGCACAGGCAAATGGATATGCTGAGGCAGATCCTGCCTTTGATATAGATGGGATAGATACTGCTCATAAGTTGAGTATCCTGAGCTCTATCTCGTTTGGTGGGCATATACCCTTAGATAATATCAGCATTGAAGGAATTACCCGAATAACTAAGCAGGATATAGATTATGCAAAGGAATTGGGTTTTGTTATCAAGCTGCTTGGTATTGCTAAGAGATTGTCTGCAAATGAAATAGAGGTACGAGTCCATCCAGCCATGATTCCACAAGATCATTTGTTGGCTTCTGTCCATGATGTCTTTAATGCAGTCTACCTGATTGGGGATATGGTTGGTCCAATGATGTTCTATGGCAAGGGTGCCGGGCAACTTCCCACAGCATCAGCGATTATAGGCGATCTAATTATGCTGGCACATCAAAGGAAAGGGTTGGCACCTCTATTGATGGAAGGGAATAAAATCAAGGTTCGGAAGGCAGATAGCATAAGCTCGAAATATTATCTCAGGGTTACAGCAGAGGATCGTCCAGGGGTATTGGCTGATATTGCCGGAATATTGGGAGGGCATGGTATCAGTATTGCCTCATGTATTCAAAAAGAACGGGGAGAATTTGTGCCTATCATCATGCTTACCCATGAGGCAGAAGAGGGAAAATTAAGGGCAGCTATCACAAAGATTGACAGCCTGACGGAGATAAAGGATAAGACAGTAGTTATCAGGGTAACGGGCTGAAAATCAAGAAGATTCCTCACAGTTAAGTGAAAAGTAAAAAGTGAAAAGTGAAATCACACAGTAGCCCGGAATGGCAGTTGAGGAAATACAGTATAGTAAAAAAAGGGGGGGATATCGATGATGAAATATAAGACTTATGAGGCTGAAACGCTACAACAAGCCCTTCTCAAAATGACTATTGATCTGGGCAAGGATGCCCTGTTAGTTAGTCATCGTCATGTTCGGTATGGCGGATTATTTGGCTTTCTTGGGAAAAAGATGGTTGAGGTGACGGCTGCACTTCCAATGAGACCGGTAATCAAGCAGGCACCAGCATCCCTGCCCGCGTCTCCATCAATTGGAATGAGCAGGGCAGTAAACATTCCATCATCAAAATCAGCTATATCACAACCCAATGCTACAATTGTTTCCCCTCTGACAAACAGGATAGAAATAAAACCCAAAGAGACCTCTCTAATAAAAGAAAGAGCACCTCTGGCAGAGTCAGATATAGCCAATTTGCTCCAAAAAGAGTTGCGAGAGATAAGAACCAGAGTAGATACCTTAGTTGGTGAAAATAACAACAAGATGAATGTGTATCCAGGAAGGTCAGGCAATCTTTACATGAAACTCATTCAGAGTGAAATAGGTGAGGAGTTAGCAGAACGGCTGGTCAAACGGATAATTACTGAGTCGCCCGGTGGGCTGATAGATGATGAAGAATTTTTAGAGATGAGGGTAAGAACCCATCTGGCTGGATTGATTCGGGTCTCTGGACCCATTCAGCTTGTGCCGGGCATACCCAAGGTAGTCATCTTGATTGGCACAACCGGTGTAGGCAAGACCACCACCATAGCCAAGTTGGCTGCTGATTTTGCCTTTAATAAAAACAAAAAGGTGGTATTAATTACGGTAGATACCTATCGAATAGCCGCAGTAGAACAGTTGAGGGCTTATGCAGATATCTTAAGTATTCCATTGGAAGTAGCCTTTTCCCCGGGAGAATTTAAGGAAGCCGTAGCATCTTATGCTGATTATGACCTTATTCTCATTGATACAGCAGGCCGCTCACAGAAAAATAGCCTTCAAATGGCAGAACTAAAGAGCTTTATTGATACCGCAGGATATAAGATGGAGGTAAATTTATTGCTTAGTGCTACAACCAAATATCGAGAGTTGATGGATATTATAGAAAACTTCAAGAAGATAAACTTTCACAAGGTAATCTTTACTAAACTTGACGAAGCTGTTGGGGCAGGAACAATTGTTAATGTCCTGAGTCAGATTCCGCAAGGTGTAGCTTATGTTACTGCCGGACAAAATGTACCTGAGGATATTGAGGTAGCGGATGCTAATAAATTGGCGAAGATGATAATGCAGTGAGGTGTATTCATGGCTGATCAAGCAGAAAAACTTAGAGAATTGGTTCGACAAAAGCAGCAGATAAGTGTTCAGGATGGCGTTAAATGTAAAATAATAACCGTCACCAGCGGCAAGGGCGGGGTAGGAAAAACTAACTTAGCCTCAAATCTGTCCATTTCATTTTCCATGATGGGGCAAAGGGTATTGATAATGGATGCAGACCTTGGGCTTTCCAATGTAAATATTATTATGGGAATTATTCCCCCTCCAAAATATAACCTTTCCCATGTCCTCTCAGGGGAAAAGGACCTGCTTGAGGTGATTGCTCATGGTCCATGTGGCATAAGGGTAATTACCGGTGCTGTTGGTGTGCCCAAAATGGCAAATATGGGGACAAAGAAAAGAAAAGAGTTTATTGAGAGCTTTGATTCCCTGCTATCATTGTTTGATCTGATATTTATTGATACATCCGCAGGATTATCCGAAAATGTGCTGGCTTTTATCGATGCTGCAGATGAGGTTATTCTGGTAACCACACCTGAACCAACCTCTATTACTGATGCCTATGGCATGATCAAGGCTATGTCTGCTAAAAATGAGAATGTTAAGGTAGGGCTGGTGGTTAATCGTATCCAGAATATTATCGAAGGGAAAAAGGTTTCGGATAAAATAGTAAATATTGCTGAGCAATTTCTTGGGCTAAAAATAGAAAGGTTGGGATACATTATGGAGGATGCCTTAGTTAGAAAATCGGTATATGAACAGTCCCCATTTCTTGTTACTTATCCAGATTCTAAGGCAGCAAGCTGCATTTCCCATATCAGGAATAAATTGGCAGGAATGGAGGAAGAAAAGCATAAGGAAAAAGGCTTTTTTAGTCGGTTGTTTCAGGGGGGACGATCGTAGAGACAAGGCACGCTTTACCTCTATACATTGATGATAATCATAACTAATTGGAATAACACAAGTTATCTGGCAACGCTTAATTTTTTCTTGCAAATCACAAAAAAATGTGCTATTATATATGGTTAAGGATAATCCAAATGAGAATTGTTATTATTACAAGCCTGATCATCTCGTTTTTTGCAGCCCTTTTGATGGGTGTGTTTACCTGTATAAAATTCATTGGAAGTATGCAGGGGGCAGAGATATTATTAATTGTTCTTGGGCGAGCAATATTTACATTTGGTATCTTTTTTTGTGTATCACTGATACTTGGATCAATCTTAAAAAAACATGTGCCTCAATTAGCCTATCTTTTTATTGATAAAGAAATAGAGTATACCATGCCTATGATTGTTCCAGATCAGATTGGGAAAGAGGAAGAATGGCCAACGATAAAGGCAGAAGAAAACCTTACAATGCAATCATGGAAGGATGAAGAAAAACCCTATGTCCCTGAGCAGGCTGAACAAATTGCTTTAGCCCTTCGCACATGGATAGTGAATGATGAGGATAAGACAGAGGAGATATGAACATGCCAGCACCAAAGACTGAAGAAGAGTTATGGCAGGAATATAAACGGACAAAAGATCCGATGATTCGTGAAGAACTAATATTGATGCATGCTTCAATAGTCAAATATGTTGCTGGTCGAGTTGCAATCAGTATGCCTCCTCATGTTGATTTTGAAGATTTGCTCTCTTATGGAATTCTTGGATTGATGGATGCTATTGAAAAATTTGACCCCAATCAAGGAACAAAGTTTAGAACCTATGCCTCAACCAGAATCAGAGGGGCAATAATTGATGAAATCAGGCATCTTGATTGGGTTCCCCGAACACTGCGGCAAAAAGCAAAGGCATTAGAGGATGTCTACGCATCCCTTGAGTATAAACTTGAACGATCTGCAACTGATAAAGAGGTAGCAGAGGCAATGAATATTTCTATGGACGAGCTTTTCAAGCTTATTCAGGAGGCAAGTACTACTACCCTTGTTTCATTAGAAGATGTATGGTACTTAAAAGATGATAGCGATGAAGTGACGATTATGGATATGGTTGAAAGCTCTCCGGAAAAAGGTCCGGATGTATTGGCAGAAAAAGAGGATATAAGAAACATCCTTGTTGATGCCATTGATAAGCTCCCGGAAAGGGAAAGAGAGATTATTGCCTTATATTACTATGACAAGTTAACCTTAAAAGAAATTGGAAAGGTGTTGAATGTTACGGAATCCAGAATTTCCCAATTGCATAGCAAGGCAATCCTTCGACTGAGAGGATATTTAACCAAGATGAATGGGTCGCTTTTGTAGGAATAAGTTGATGGATTGGTTGATGGGTTGATGGGTTGATGGAATACAGATTCATAAACCAATCAACCCATAAACCTATCAACCTATAAACTTATCAACCAATCAACCCTTCCCTTCAAAATACTTGACAAATTTGATTCTATATGTTATCATATATTTATTAATGAGGTGGATATTAAAGGATGGAGATAGGAGAACTCCTTAATTTATTAGTAACTAAGAAGGCTTCGGATCTATACTTAAAGGTAGCCAGACCCCCTATACTTAGAATTGCTGGTACACTTACTCAACTTGACTTGCCCAGATTATCCCCTGGGGATGTAAAAAATCTTATTTATTCCATGATGAATGAGGATCAGATAAAGAAGTTTGAAGAATCGTATGATGCTGATTTCTCATATAGTTTGAGAGGGGTGGCAAGATTCAGGGCAAATGCCTTTAAGCAAAGGGGTGTTCAAGGTGCAGTTATCAGGATGGTACCGTATGAAATTCCTGCTATAGGTACATTGGGATTGCCTCCTGCTGTAGAAGAGTTAACGACAAGACCACAGGGGCTGATATTGGTAACCGGACCTACTGGTTCTGGAAAATCAACTACTCTGGCTGCTTTAATTGGTCAAATTAATTCTACCAAAAATTGTCATATTATTACTGTTGAGGATCCGATTGAGTTTTTGCATCGGGATAATATGTCTACCATAGAACAACGAGAGATTGAGGTGGATACAAAATCCTTCCGCGAGGCACTCAGACGGGCATTAAGGCAGGATCCGGATGTTATCCTTATTGGTGAGATGCGGGATCTGGAAACAGTGGCTACAGCTATTAGTGCTGCAGAAACAGGGCATTTGGTACTGTCTACGCTACATACCAATGATGCTACTCAAACAGTAGATAGAATTATTGATATTTTTCCGTCCTCTCAACAACAACAGGTACGAATACAATTGTCTATGACTCTGGTTGGGGTTGTATCCCAGAGGCTTTTGAAACGAGCTGATGGGACTGGAAGGGTAGCAGCCGTAGAGATAATGATCAATAATCCATTGATAAAGGATATTATTGAAAAGGGAAATACATCCGGAATAAGAAAAATTATAGAAACTTCAGGAACATACTGGAAGATGCAAACATTAACCCAGTCTGTTGCTCAACTTATCAATAATAAAGCTATTACCATGGAAGAGGGATTAGCTGCCGTGCCAAATGCAGATGAGTTGAGACTTGCCCTTAAGGGAACCTATGAGCAGGCAAATCTGGTCTTTGGGGATATGACGAGTATGATGGATTATTAATTGTAGGGGCAAACTTCTGTATTCGCCTTGATTATATATAGAGATGGGGTGTCTCTCGTCTCTATTTTTTTGTGAAATTGTAACTACTCAGGTAAAGGAATTTACCACGGAGAACACATAAGTTGATAGGTTGATAGGTTGATGAGTTTATAGGTTAAAGGAACACAGATTCATAATTCATAAACATTTCCTATCAATTCAGCCACTTATCAACCCATCAACTATTCAACTTATCAACTTTTTGTGTCTTCGTGCCTTTGTGGTGAGTAGTTACTGAAATTTAATAATTCTGGGGTAAAAATGCGAACAATTCATGCGTCCGAGATAAATGAACTTATCTACCAACTTTGTATTAAGGCTAATTGTTCCCTGCCTGCGGATATCAAGCAGAGTCTTGATAATGCCCTGATTCATTCTACCGGCAGACAGAAGGATGTGCTTAATATCCTGATTGAAAATATAGAATTGGCTGAACAAACAAGAGTGCCAGTGTGTCAGGATACAGGAATTGTGGTTGTTTTTTTGGAGATAGGGCAGAATGTAATGGTTGTGGACGGATATATTGAAGAGGCTATAAATGATGGAGTTAGAAGGGCTTATCAGGATGCTTACCTTCGTAAATCTGTAGTGTCTGACCCTGTTATCCGGAAAAATACAGGGGATAATACACCAGCCATGATTCATACCAGAATAGTTGAGGGCGATTCATTAAGGCTAATTGTCATGCCAAAGGGATGTGGTGGAGAAAACATGAGCAGCCTCTGGATGCTCAAGCCAACAGATAGCATAAGTGAAATAATCAGTACTATTGTTATGCATATAAAGCAAGTAGGAGCCTTTTCCTGTCCACCATTAATTATTGGTGTGGGTATTGGTGGGAGCTTTGAGGTTGCCCCATTGTTGGCAAAAAAAGCACTGTTGCGTCTGATAGGGGAATCACATCCCATGCATCATATCGCGGAGATTGAACATAAATTGTTGGAAAAGATCAATAAACTGCGAATAGGACCTGCAGGGCTTGGGGGAACGCCTACAGCCTTGACAGTGAATATAGAGACATGTGCTACCCATATTGCCAGTTTGCCTGTGGCAGTGAGCCTTTGTTGTTATGCGAATAGGCATAGTGAAGGGGTGCTTTAGTAGACGAGCCGTCTCGGCTCGTTTGAGAATACGAAGCGAGACGCTTCGTTTACTTATTAGGAGATTATGCGTGAATCCAAAGAAAATTTATACACCATTAGATAAAGAAACAATCCTTTCATTAAATGCAGGGGATAAAGTCTTTCTGAGTGGGGTCGTTTATACTCTCAGGGATGCGGCTCATAAGAGATTAGTAGAATTATACGACAGTCATTGCCCGACTAAGGGAAAAGAGGAAAAAAATCTACTTGACATTAGCGGTCAAATAGTGTATTATACAGGGCTGACCCCATTGTTGCAGAATGGCCATTCTGGTGCTGCGGGACCAACTACAAGCATAAGGATGGATAAATATACCCCCAGATTGCTTGATGCAGGTATGGTTGGCATGATTGGTAAGGGACCAAGGGGGTTGGATGTAGTAAGAAGTATCAGGGATCATCAATCAATATACTTTGTTACTGTCGGTGGAGCAGGAGCATTTCTTGCTCAAAGGATAAAAAAGGTAGAAATAGTTGCCTTTGAGGATCTCGGCTGTGAGGCTGTTTATCGATTAAGTGTTGAGGATTTCCCCCTCTGGGTGGGGGTTGATTCAAGGGGGAAAACAATGTGGGATACGATGTTGGGATAGAGATATTTGTAGCTATTCACCACGGAGACACAATTCACTACTGAACGCATCTGAAGATGCTCACTACTGTGTCTCTGCGGTGAGTAGTTACGAAATATTCCTAATGTGATAAGGAGGTTTGTTTGAGAATGGAAAGGACATTGGTAATTCTGAAGCCTGATTGTGTATGGCGAGGGCTGATAGGAGAGATTATTAAACGATTTGAAGGTGAAAAGTTTAATGTTATTGCCTTGAAAATGTTTCATCTCTCAGTAGAAGAGGCTGAAAAATTTTATGCTGTTCATCAAGGCAAAGAGTTTTATGAAAGATTGACCGGATATATGTCTTCATCCCCGATTGTAGGCATGGTTCTTGAGGGTAAAAAGGCAGTGCTTCGGATAAGAGAGTTGATTGGGGCAACAGACCCAAAGAATGCTATATTTGGAACTATTAGAAACAAGTATGCAATAAATGGTCTGATGAATGTTGTCCATGCCTCTGATTCACTTGAGTCTGCAAGTAAAGAGATTACATTCTTCTTTAAGACGGAAGAAATATTTCATTACCAGAGGCGGGAAGAATAATGTTGTCGCTAGCTAATATTGATATAAGTGAAATAGCAGAAAAAGAGATAGCCATATCAGGACAAATAGACCCTGAAGAAAAACAGGTTGCCTTGTTATTAAGGGATGTCAATTTATTGATACAAAAACCAATAGATTTTCATGTGGAATTAGAGGGAATGGGACATGGCCGGATTGAATTGTCAGGCTGGTTGAGGGCAGAGATACAACTTGAATGTTGCCATTGTCTTTCATTATTTGATTATCCAGTGGAAAAGGATTTTATTGTTGATTATCTTCCGGCAATAAAGGGAAATGATGAGCCTGGCAGCCTTGAAATCACAACGGATGATATTTATGTCAATAATTATACAGGAAATACCCTGAATATACTTGAGGAATATTGTGCTCAATTGGTATTAGCCGTGCCTATGATGCCTCGTTGTCATGAGGAATGTAAGGGATTGTGTTCACAATGTGGGCAGAATCTTAATATTAAAAAATGCAGTTGTGTATCTCCACAAATACTTGAGGGAGAGGGTAAGTTTTCAGCTATCAGTTATCGGCTATCAGCTGACAGTTGATAGCTGAACGCTTACAAATTATAGGAGGAAAAAGATGCCTAATCCAAAAAGAAAACATTCAAAAGCAAGAAGGGATAAGAGAAGAGCAAACTGGAAGTTGACAGCCCCTGATATTTCTGCTTGTCCTGAATGTACCAAACCTAAACAGTCTCATCAAGCATGTCCGTCATGTGGTTCTTACAAGGGACGCATAGTGGTAAGGATGAAAGAGGGAAAAGAGTAGTGCAGGGAATATATCGTAGCACAGACATTCTTGTCTGTGTTTCTTCATTTGTTCCTCGACAAATGGTCTGAATCACAGACAGGAATGTCTGTGCTACGATATATTCCCTGCTAACGAAGGCAGGGGGTGGAGATTTTCAGTGTCGCAATTAATTGTAGGAGAAATTAATATATGCAAATAGCTGTTGATGCCATGGGGGGGGACCATGCCCCTGAGGCAATAGTAGCTGGTGTGGTTGAGGCTATTAGCGAATTAAATGATGTAGAAATAATTCTGGTTGGCAAGGAAAAAATTATCCAGGAAGAGATCAAAAAACATAAGTGCCGGCATAGCCTTATTTCCATAGAAAATGCCTCGGAGATTATTGAAATGGGGGAGTCTCCCGGCATTGCCCTGAAGACAAAAAAGGATTCCTCTATCATGGTTTGTGCCAGATTGGTTAAAGAAAAACGGGCACAAGCTACAGTCTCAGCAGGTAATACCGGTGCGGTTATGGGATCAATGTTGATGAGCGTGGGAAGATTAAAGGGTATCCTGCGGCCGGCTATTGTATCTATTATACCAAATTTTAGCGGCGGGGTAACGCTTCTTTTAGATGTTGGGGCAAATGTTGATTGCAAACCTGTATCATTGTTACAATTTGCATTAATGGGACAGGTCTATAGCCAGTATATTCTTGGGATTAATAATCCAAGGATTGGAATATTGAGTATCGGAGAAGAGGAATCTAAGGGGAATGAGCTTACTGCAAGTGCCTTTCCTCTCTTAAAAGCAAGCTCGCTTAATTTTTGCGGTAATGCTGAGGGTAGGGATATTGTTAACGGAAAATTTGATGTTGTGGTTTGTGATGGATTTGTAGGCAATGTTGTCCTGAAATTTGGAGAAAGTCTGGCAGAAGGGATACTAACCTTCTTAAAGAGAGAGCTATCTTCTACCCTTATCCTTAAACTTGGTGCTTGGCTTTCCATGCCTGCATTCGAGAGGTTTAAGAAATTAGTAGATTATTCAGAGTATGGCGGTGCCCCTTTGCTTGGGGTAAATGGGGTCTCCATTATCTGCCATGGTTCATCCTCAGCCAAAGCAATTAAAAATGGGATACGGGTAGCAGCTGAATTTATCAGACATGATGTGAACAGGCATATTGAGGAAATGGTGATTCAGGCAGAAGGACAGAAGGCTGAATTAAGTTGATAGGTTGATGAGTTGATGGATTTAGTTGATAGGTTGATGAGTTGATGGATTTGTATTCATTCAACCCATCAACCTATCAACCTATCAACTTAAGATAAACAGGAGGGTTGTGAGTGTGATTGCCATACGCTCTGTAGGAATAGTTGGTACCGGGAGTTTTGTCCCACCTTCGATATTAACAAACATTGACATAGAAAAGATGGTGGATACCTCAAACCAGTGGATTATTGAAAGAACAGGCATTTGTGAGAGGCGGATTTCTTCACCAGAAACAACAGCCTCTGATCTGGGTGTACCTGCATCCCTTGCAGCCTTACAGTCTGCTGGGATCAATCCGGAGGAGATAGATTTAATTATTGTAGCTACCTCTACACCTGATATGACCTTTCCATCTACAGCATGCTTTATTCAAAATAAAATCGGTGCATCCCGTGCTGCATGTTTTGATATCTCGGCAGCCTGTACTGGTTTTTCATACGCCTTAGAAACAGGCCGTCAGTTTATCGCTACCTCTACCTATAAAACAGCATTGATTGTTGGGACAGAGGTAATGTCAAGGGTGCTTGATTGGACAGATAGAAATACCTGTGTTTTGTTTGGAGATGGGGCTGGGGCTGCTGTCTTGCAACCTGTTGCAGATAATTATGGTATATTATCCACAAGCCTTGGTGCAGATGGAAGACTTGCCTCTATGCTTGATTTACCTGCTGGTGGTTGTATCCGTATGAGTGGACGGGAGGTATTTAAGGTTGCGGTCAATACCATGATAGAGGCTGTGGAAAAAGTGTTGAATAATGCCGGAATATCGCAAGAAGCTGTTTCATTGCTCATACCACATCAGGCAAATATCCGTATCATTGAGGCAATGGGAAAAAGATTAAATATCCCTTCAGAAAGGATATTTGTTAACCTTCAAAAATATGGCAATGTCTCTGCGGGCTCAACCATTATTGCTCTTGATGAAGCTGTCCGGCAAGGCAGGGTAGCAGATGGTGATATTGTTGTAATTGTTGCCTTTGGTGGTGGACTTACCTGGGGGGCAACGGTGATACGATGGGGCGGTGTCCTGATAAGTGAAAAGTGAAAAACGAAAAGTGAAAAGTGTATGATGAGGGAAGGAGATTGGATGAAAACAGCATTTGTTTTCCCCGGACAGGGGTCGCAATATATTGGCATGGCTAAGGACTTGTTTGATAGTTTTGAGGTTGCGAGGAAGGTCTTTTCTAAGGTAGATGCAATTACTGGCGAGAATATTTCATCCTTGTGCTTTAACGGACCAATTGAGGAGTTATCCAGCACGAAGCATTGTCAGTTGGCTGTCTTAGCCACAAGCCTTGCTTGTTTAAGGGTGTTTGAGTCGCAGGCAGGTATTTTGCCTGCCTTTGTAGCTGGTCATAGTTTGGGTGAATATACGGCCATGGTGTGTGCTGGTGCCTTTGATATGGATGATGCCTTCAGAGTTGTCCAAAAGCGTGCCATGTTTATGCATCAGGCATCCATTGAATATCCGGGGGGAATGGCTGCTGTTTTAGGATTGGAGAGAGAGGCAGCGGCTATGGTTTGTCAGAGTGCTATGGCAGAGACAAGGGGCGTACTGGAGATAGCCAATCTTAATTGCCCGGGACAAATAGTGATTACCGGAACAAATGATGCTATTGATACGGGTATGGAGTTGTGCAAGGAAGCAGGGGCAAAACGAGTGGTAAGATTAGCGGTCAGCGGTGGATTTCATTCAAGCTTGATGAATAAGGCGTCAGAACAGTTGCAACAGGTGCTGGAGGGTATCAAGATACGGAATGTTATTTGCCCAGTGGTAGTTAATGTGGATGCCTCACCCAGAAAAGTAGAAAGCGAGTTGAAGGATTGCCTTGTGAAACAGGTAAACCACTCGGTATTGTGGGAGACATCAATAAGATATATGATTGAGCAAGGTGTTGATACATTTATTGAGATAGGGCCGGGAAAGGTGTTGAGCGGGCTGATTAAGCGGATTGATTCTGGGGTTACGATAATGAATGTGGGGAATGTGCAGGAGCTTAAGTGAAAAAGGACAAGGAATGCCAAAGAAGGTCAGAGATCTCATAAAAATTTTGGAAAAAGCAGGTTTTGTTGACAGGGGAGGCAAAGGGGACCATAGGAATTTTGTCCATCCAAACGGCATAAAGCCTATTACCGTTTCAGGAAAAGAAGGCGATGATGCAAAGCATTATCAAGAAAAGGCGGTGCGTCTTGCCATAGAGGAGGCAAAAAATGAGTAAAGGGGCCAAATATATAAAGCTTATTGAGTGGTCAGAAGAAGACGAGTGCTTTGTAGGGAGTTGTCCAGAGCTTTTCTATGGAGGTTGTCATGGAGATAATGAACGGGAAGTTTTTAACGAGTTATGCCAGATTGTGGAAGAAACAGTAATGCTCTATCATCAGGATACCAAACTTTTACCCTCTCCACTTTCTGGCAGAGAGTTTGTGAATACCCTGCAAAAAGTTGCATGATAACAATTTATTTTAATTACAGGAGGTAATTATGTGTTGCACAAACAATGAATTAGAGGGCAAGGTTGCCATAGTAACCGGAAGTGCTCGTGGAATTGGTCGGACTATTTGTGAAACCTTGGGTGATATGGGGACAGAGATTATTGTGGCTGATGTAAATATTGAACAGGCACAGGAAACAGCCGGCCAGTTAGGAGAGATGTTCCATAAAGATGCTCTGCCCATTGAGGTTGATGTCTCAAAGATTGAATCTGTACAGGCAATGATAAAAAAGATACTTGACAAATTTGGAAAGATTGATATACTTGTAAATAATGCCGGCATAACTAAGGATGGCTTGCTCATGCGGATGAAGGATGAGGATTGGCAGCGAGTCATAGATATTAATCTTACTGGCACATTTAATTGTACCAGAGAAGTAGTTAGGGTAATGTTAAAACAACGATCTGGACGAATAGTTAACATTGCCTCTATCATCGGAATAATTGGTAATGTTGGACAGGCAAACTATGCGGCTTCAAAGGCAGGGATAATTGGTCTGACAAAATCTGTGGCAAAAGAGATTGCCTCAAGAGGGATAACCGTAAATGCGATTGCCCCGGGCTTTATTGAAACAGATATGACCAAGGTGCTTGCACCAGAGATACGGGAAAAGCTACTGGCTAATATCCCGCTTGGCAGGCTTGGTACGCCTCAGGATGTGGCAAATACTGTGGCATTTCTTGTGAGTGATGCAGCGTCGTTTATTACCGGACAGGTAATGGTGGTAGATGGCGGCATGGTAATGTAGCTTGGGATAATGCGGAAATGAGAATGCGGAAGTAGATACCAGTAAGCTGATAGCTAATAGCTGAACGCTTACTTATACTCAAGTGGGGCATAAATTGCGTTTTTCGCTGGTCTTAATCAACGATAGCTGTGTTGTTCAGGTTCGCAATAGTACACTATTGCTCACCTTCACGCCTTGCTCTCCTTGATTAATTCTCACAGAAAAAAACGCAATTTATGCCCCACTTGAGTATAACTTTATAGGAGGTGAGAAGAAAAATGGCTGAAACGGTGCTTGAAAGGGTCAAAAAGATCATTATTGATCAATTAGGGGTTAGTGAGGATCAAGTAACTCAAGATGCTTCCTTTGTTGATGATCTGGGTGCAGATTCACTGGATACTGTGGAATTGGTTATGGCTCTGGAAGAAGAGTTTGGTATTGAAATACCGGATAAGGATGCGGAGAAGATAAAAACAGTTAATGATGTAGTTGGGTATGTTAGTGAACATATTTAGGTAGATAGGAAGAAAGGCTGAAGGGGGAATGTCCTGACAGCCTTCAGCCTATCCACAAGGATTAAAAAATGGAAAGAAAACGAGTTGTAATTACAGGTATTGGGGTGATCACCCCGGTAGGGTTGAATAAAGATGACTTCTGGAAGAGCTTGATTGAGGGTAAGAGTGGCGTGTCAAGAATAGATGCCTTTGACCCTGAGGGTTATCCATGTCAGATTGCGGCTCAGGTTCGCGGCTTTGAACCATCACTTTATATGGATAAAAAGGATATCAAACGAACAGACAGGTTTTGTCAATTGGCTATTGCTGCAGCTATGCAGGCAGTATCTGATGCCAGACTTGATATGTCTGTGGAAGATGCAACCAAAGTAGGGGTATATATTGGCTCCGGGATTGGTGGAGTAAGTACCATTGAACGAGAAGCAAAGGTTTTAGCAGAAAAAGGTCCAAGACGGGTAACCCCATTTCTTGTCCCGATGATGATTATTGATATGGCTTCAGGGATGATCTCCATCATGACTGGTGCTAAGGGTCCAAATTCTGCTGTGGTTACAGCCTGTGCTACAGGCTCACACGCCATTGGAGATGCTGCAAATATTATCCGTCGGGGTGATGCAGATGTAATGATTACCGGTGGGAGCGAGGCAGCCATTACCCCTTTAACTATTGCAGGGTTTGGCAATATGAAGGCATTAAGCAGTAGAGATTGTCCACCAGAGGAGACTTCCTGCCCATTTGATAAGCGAAGAGATGGATTTGTTATGGGTGAAGGAGCTGGTGTGGTTATCCTCGAATCTCTGGAACATGCAATAAACAGAGGGGCTTATATCTATGGAGAACTCGCAGGTTACGGCATGACTGGCGATGCCTATCATATTACTTCCCCGTCTCCGTGTGGTGATGGCGGGGCAAGAGCCATGCAGGTTGCCCTGTCTGATGCTGGTCTTTCCCCAAGGAACATAGATTATATCAATAGCCACGGCACATCGACTCAATTAAATGATAAGTTTGAGACCATGGCTATAAAATCTGTATTTGGTGAACACGCATATTCAATCCCAATAAGCTCTATAAAATCCATGATCGGACACCTGTTGGGAGCAGCTGGGGCAATAGAGATAGTAGCCTGTATTTTAAGTATTCGAGATGGAATAATTCCGCCAACTATAAATTATCAAGAAATGGATCCAGAATGTGATCTTGACTATGTTCCAAATCAGGCAAGAAAAATGCCGGTTGATGTCTGTCTTTCAAATTCATTTGGATTTGGCGGGCATAATGCTGTACTGATAGTTCGCAAATGCAATGCAGAGAGAGGATGTAAGGATTAAAGAAAAACGAGGGTAAAAAATGGAGATGACAGGGATCGCTCAGGAAATAACATCTTTGCCTTTGGAAACGCAAAGACAAGTTATTGATTTCGTGGCTTTCCTGAAAACACGATATATAACATGGCAGATGGTTAAGGCAAAGCAAATCAGATTAGTTGATGAGCCATTTATAGGCATGTGGCGCGAACGAAAAGATATGCAGGATAGCACCACTTGGGTGCAAAATTTACGCCACTGTGAATGGGAGCATAACTTGTGAACACATTAACCATCGTTGATACGGACATCATAATTGACGCAGCTATACAGGAGAAACAAATGATAGATGAAGATAGACTAAAACAACTTGAGGAATTAGAGGAGAAATTGGGGGCAAGATTTAATAATAAAGATCTATTAAATCAAGCATTAACCCATACTTCCTATGCTTATGAGGCAGAAAAAGGCACTTTGCAAAACGAAAGATTAGAGTTTCTTGGGGATGTTGTCTTGAGCTTAGCAGTCAGCGAATATATTTATGAAAAATATCCTGAATATCCAGAGGGTGAACTGGCTAAGATACGGGCAATGGTGGTTAGCCGGACTATGCTGGCTCAGTTGGCAAGGATTTTAAGTTTAGGGGAGTTTATATTATTAGGCAAGGGTGAAGAGCGGACTGGTGGGAGAAAAAGAGGCTCTATTTTAGCCGATACCTTTGAGGCTGTGCTTGGGGCAATGTATCTGGATATGGGCTTTGAGCCTGCCCGCAAATTTATCCTTGAACAGTTGACTGAAGAAATAGAGTCAATTTCAACACATGAGTATGTACGGGATTATAAGACACAATTTCAGGAATATACACAACGCAAGAATAAGTGTTTGCCAGTGTATAAGTTAGTCAGGGTCAGGGGACCAGACCATCGGCAGTTTTTTGAGATTACAGTTTCTGTAAAGGGTACCGTGATAGCAGCAGGAGAGGGAGCAAATAAAAAAGAAGCAGAACAGAATGCAGCCTATCATGCCATACAAATAATTGGTAAAGAAGCAGAGGATGGTGAATAATGAATTATTTTTTGACAGAAGAGCAACAAATGATTAAGGATTTAGCGGCAAAGATAGCTACAGAAAAGGCAGCACCGCTCGTTGCAGAGCTTGATGAAAAAGAAGAGTTCCCATGGGAGGTAATGAAGACACTTGCTTCCTCAGACCTTTTTGGGGTCTATTTGCCAGAGGAATATGGCGGGTTTGGAGGCGGGGTTTTTGAGCTTTGTCTGGTAACGGAGGAATTGAGCAAGGTTTGTTGTGGAATGGGTGTTTGCTATGCTGCCTCAGCACTTGGCACGCTGCCTATTCTTCTTTTTGGAAGTGATGCTCAAAAACAGAAATACCTTCCGGATATTGCAGCAGGCAAGAAGTTAGCTGCCTTTGGTTTAACAGAGGCTAATGCCGGCTCTGATGCTGCGGCTGTGGCAACTACAGCTACCCGTGAAAGTGATTTTTATGTGCTGAATGGCACAAAACAGTGGATTACCAATGCTGGAGAGGCAGAGGTTTACACGGTTATTGCCCTGACAGATAAGACAAAAGGTGTTCGCGGGGCATCTGCCTTTATCGTGGAAAAGGGGACACCCGGGTTTTCCTTTGGGAAAAAGGAAAAAAAGATGGGTATCAGGTGTTCGGCTACAAGGGAACTTATCTTTCAGGATTGCCGCATACCAAAAGAGAATATTATCAGCCGGGAAGGGATGGGATTTATTGTTGCCATGAAAACCCTTGACAGGGCAAGACCAGGGGTAGCGTCTCAAGGCGTAGGACTGGCACAGGGTGCCCTTGACCATGCTGTAAAATATTCAAGAGAAAGGGTTCAATTTGGTCAGGCAATATCCTCATTTCAGGCAATTCAGCATATGCTGGCTGATATGGCTACACAGACAGAGGCAGCCAGGGCATTAACCTATGCTGCGGCAAGGATGATTGATGCTGGCAAGGATGATATTTCAAAAGAGGCGGCTATGTCCAAGCTATTTGCCACTGATATATGTATGAAGGTTACAACCGATGCGGTGCAGATATTTGGCGGGTATGGGTATATGCGGGAATATCCAGTGGAAAAAATGATGCGAGATGCCAAGATACTTCAGATTTATGAGGGCACAAATCAGATACAGAGGAATGTAATTGGGTTGACATTGATTAAGGAGATGGCAAAGAAGAAATGAATATTATTGTTTGTATCAAACAAGTTCCAGATACCGGCTCAGTTAAGATTAATCCAGAAACAAATACATTGATTAGAACCGGTGTGCCTTCGATTATTAATCCATTTGATATGAATGCTGTGGAGGCTGGGCTTGCTTTGAGGGATGGAAATGGAGGCAAGGTAAGCGTTATTACCATGGGTCCACCTCAGGCAGAGGAAGCTCTGCGAGAGACTATGGCTATGGGTGTGGATAATGCCTATCTGCTTTCTGACAGGGCGTTTGCCGGGGCAGATACCCTGGCTACATCCTACACACTTTCTATGGCTATCAGACTGATCATTGATTTCGACCTGATATTGTGTGGTAAGCAGGCAATTGATGGGGATACAGCTCAGGTTGGTCCTGAACTGGCAGAGATACTTGGCATTCCACAGGTAACAAATGTCTCCAGATTGATTGAGGTAAAGGATACAACACTGATTGTTGAACAGGAATTAGAGGATGGGTGTAAGATAATAGAGGTGGAAAGACCATGCCTGATTACAGTAACCAAAGAGGTAAATAAGCCACGGCTGCCATCTTTGAAGAATAGTATGAGGGCAAAAAAGGCAGAAATTCCCATTTGGGGTGCAAATGATATTAATGCTGATGAGGCAAGGCTTGGATTAAAGGGCTCTGCTACACAGGTGGTAAAGATATTTGAGCCGTTAAAACGAACAGATAGCCGTATGCTGAAAGGCGATGTTGAAGAGATGGTGACGGAATTGGTGGCAGAATTGAGGAAGAGAGTGACAAGATAAAAAGTAGACATGAAATCAAAACATCGTAAAACATTGCAAGCTATTTTTGAAAATCCTGTTCGTGCTAATATTCTATGGGAGAATATTGAAGGCTTATTTGTGGCTTGTGGGGCAGAAATCAGTGAAGGTCGAGGATCCAGATTACGCATTGCTCTTAAATGGAATGCGTGCTGTGTTTCATCGTCCCCATCCACAAAAAGAAACTGATAAAGGTGCAGTGGTCTCCATTCGCCGTTTTTTAACAGAAGCAGGAGTAGAACCATGATGAAATACAAGGATTATCTATCTCATGTAGAGTTTGATGATGAGTTCAATATTTTTCATGGAGAAGTGATTAATATTCGAGATGTAATCACATTTCAGGGAAAATCAGTAGGTGAAATCCGTCAAGCCTTTGAAGATTCTGTGGAGGATTATCTGGCTTTTTGTGCCAGTCGCAAAGAAAAACCAGAACAGCCTTTTTCTGGTCAGTTCACGATACATCTTTCCCCAGAACAACATCGCAAAGTCATTCTTGCTGCTGAACAGGCTGGGAAGAGGGTAGATGATGGGCAGCAGATGTTTTTTGTCAGGCAGTAGGATATTGACAAAATGCGAACTGTGTCCAAAAGAGGTTATAGCCTTGCACAATATAGCAATAAAAATATGCGGCATTACCAATATTGAAGATGCCCTGTTTGCGGTTGAGGCTGGGGTTGATGCCCTTGGGTTTATCTTTGCAAAGAAGAGCCCAAGGCTGGTAGATAAGAAAATAGTAAAAACAATAATCAAACTTTTGCCCCCACTTGTCCCTACAGTGGGGGTATTTGTTGATGAGCCATTGGATATGGTGCAGGATACTGTGGAATATTGTGGGTTGGATATTATTCAGCTACATGGGAATGAATCGCCAGAGTATTGTTCCCGGATAAACCGACGGGTGATAAAGGCATTCCGAATACAATCCGCTGTTTCTCTTCTGGCATTGTCTGAGTATCAGGTTAGCGGTTATTTGCTGGATACCTTTGTTGAGGGTGCTGAGGGTGGCACAGGGAAACAATTTGATTGGTCGCTGGCAAGGGATGCAAAAAAATACGGACGAATTATCCTTGCTGGCGGACTTAATCCGAAAAATGTAGCTGAGGCAATTGTGCAGGTGAAACCTTATGGGGTGGATGTTAGCAGCGGGGTGGAAGTTTTGCCAAGAAAGAAGGATAGGGCAAGGATGGTGGAATTTGTCCGCAAGGTGAGAGGGAAGGATGGCAGTAGAGTATGATGAATATTGAAACAGTAACCATTATCGGTGTAGGTTTGATCGGTGGGTCATTGGCGATAACTTTGAAGGAAAGGTGTGGTGTTAAACGGATAATTGGTGTTGGTAGAAGTTTATCCTCGCTTGAGCAGATGGCATTGATTGTTGATAGTCATGGACATAAGGTGATAGATGAGAGTACCCTTGATCCGAAATATGGTGTAAGGAATGCGGATGTTGTCATCTTAGCCTTGCCGGTTGTTTCAATCATAGAGGTGGGCAAAGAGATTGTTGCTAATCTAAAAATTGGTTGTATTGTTATTGATGTTGGAAGCACTAAGGCAGAGATTGTCCATATATTAACCCCATTGGTTCAGCAGAAGGGATCGTTTGTGGGGACACATCCATTAGCTGGATCGCATAATCGGGGTCCTGAATCTGCTAAGGGGGACTTGTTTCATAATGCTGTGTGCGTGATTACACCAGTTGAAAAAACTGACAAGGATGCCTGTGAAATAATAAAGGCTATGTGGACAAGGGTTGGGGCAAAGATAATGGAGATGCCCCCGGAAGGGCATGATAAACTTATTGCAATAACCAGCCATCTTCCCCATATAATTGCCTCTGTGCTGGTAAATATTGCCATGGGTGAGGGGGAGAAAATAATTCCACTCATTGCCTCTGGATTCTTAGATACAACCAGGGTTGCTCAAGGTGATGCAGAGATGTGGAAGGATATTTGCCTGACAAATCAGGGGAGTATCAAGGAGATGCTTGGGAAATTTAAGGATGCCCTGAATAAATGGGAACAGGTAATTAGTGATGAAAGATGGGACAGGCTCAAGGAGATGTTTGAGGCTGCTCAGGGGTGGAGAAAGGGTGTGTAATGGATGGGGAGGAAACAATGATCGCATTAAATTTTACCAAAATGGATGGATTAATCCCAGCTATCGTGCAGGATTATAAAACAGATGAGGTGCTGATGCTTGCTTTTATCAATGAAGAGGCATGGCAGAGGACACTTGATACTGGTAAGGCACACTACTATAGCCGCAGCAGGCAGAAAATCTGGCTAAAGGGTGAAAGCTCAGGACATTTTCAAATGATTAAAGAGATATTAGTTGACTGTGATGACGATACAGTTGTGTTTAAGGTGGAACAGATTGGTGGGGCAGCCTGCCATACAGGATATAATTCATGTTTCTACCGTCGGGTAAAAGGGGATGAGTTGGTAGTGTTTAAGGAAAAGGTATTTGACCCACAACAGGTGTATGGGAAGTAAAATAAGGAGAACAAAAAATGAGTAGTAATATATTGCGTTTGGGAATACCAAAGGGTAGTCTGGAAGAGGCTACAGTGAAGATGTTTAAGAATGCTGGGTTTGAGGTAAACATCAGGCATCGCTCCTATTTCCCATCTATTGATGATGAAGAGATAGAGTGTATGCTTATTCGGGCACAGGAAATGGCCAGGTATGTTGGGGATGGGATACTTGATGTGGGTTTGACCGGCAAAGACTGGATAGTTGAATCTGGGGCAGATGTTATTGAGGTTGAAGAACTTGCCTATTCAAAGCAGACTACTACACCAGTAAAATGGGTATTGGCTGTGCCAGAGGATAGTCCTATCCAATCAGTTAATGATTTACAGGGGAAAAAGATAGCTACAGAGGCAGTAGGATTAACACAACGGTATCTGCAAGAGCATGGGGTAACAGCCACGGTTGAGTTTTCATGGGGGGCAACAGAGGTGAAACCACCAAAATTGGCTGATGCTATTGTTGAGATAACAGAGACCGGCTCATCATTGCGGGCAAATAACCTCCGAATAATTGATACCATCCTCACATCTACTACAAGGCTGATTGCCAATAAGGTTTCATGGCAGAATCCATGGAAGAGGAAAAAGATAGAAAATATCGCCATACTTCTCAAGGGGGCATTGAATGCTAAGTGCAAGGTAGGGCTGAAGATGAATGTTTGTGAGGATAATTTGCACAAAATAATTGAGATATTGCCTGCCCTCCATAACCCTACGGTATCACACCTCCATGAAAAAGGCTGGATGGCAATAGAAACAATCATTGATGAAAAGGTTGTCAGGAATATCATCCCCCAACTTAAGGAATGTGGGGCACAGGGGATTGTTGAATATCCGTTGAATAAGGTGATAGTGTAAGAAGTTGATAGGTTGATAGGTTGATAAGTTTATAGGTTGATAGGTTGATAGGTTAAAGGAACACAGATTCATAAACCTATAAACTCATCAACCTATCAACCCTTCCCTTTCCAACCCATCAACTATTCAACCCATCAACTTTTTGTGTCTTCGTGTCTTTGTGGTGAGTAGTTACAAGAAAACTATTCCGTTGTCAGCATTCAGCTATCAGTACATTCAGGAGGTGTATATAACTAATGTTAATTTCCCTGCTTGGTTTTATCATTGGTTTTATTTTGTGTTTTTGTCTTGTTCCTTTTGCCCGTAAGATAGGATTCAGAATGGGCATAGTTGATCTGCCAAACTATCGCAAGATACATTTTGAACCAACCCCATGCAGTGGCGGGCTGGCAATATATTTTGCTTTTTTCCTCAGCCTTGGAATAATGTACTTTTTTTTCTTGCCAAAGGATATATTCAGGTTAAAGGACATTATGGGACTATTTGTTGGCAGTACCCTTTTGCTTGGGCTGGGGATATATGATGATATAAGGCAAATAAGAGCAAGAATCAAGTTTGTCTGGCAAATAGTAATAGCGATTATAGTCATCTTCCTTGGATTAAAGATCAATACATTATTTTCTTTTCCCCTTGGCTGGTTAGCCATCCCAGTTAGCCTTTTTTGGTTTGTCGGGTTTATCAACACCATTAATCTTATTGATGGGCTTGATGGTTTAGCTTGTGGGATTGTCTTTATCATCTCCCTTGTCTTATTTGGATTTGCCTTATTCTTTAATGATGCCCCATTGAGTATTTTGAGTGGATGCCTTTGTGGAACGACCTTAATCTTTCTTTATTTCAACTTTCGCAAGGAGAAGATATTTTTGGGAGATAATGGGAGTATGCTTCTGGGATTTTTGATTGCCAGTATCCCTATCTTGAGTATAAATACATTGAGAGGCAATATATTTGATATTTCTGCTGTAACCTTTCTGTGTGCTGGTGTACCCATTTTAGATGTCGTATTAGCCATTATCAGGAGATTAAAGAATAAGGTGCCGATATTTAAGGCTGACCAGGGGCATATCCATCATCGACTTTTGGATAAAGGTATTGACCATCGACAAGTAGTAGTGATTTTATATGCGATAACCCTATTATTAGCTGGATTGGCTGTGGGAATAGTTTTGATGCAGGGTAAATTCAGCTATTAATGGTCTGTCATATTAAAGATTAACTTGCATTTTGCCGATAAGAGAAAGCGGATAGGATAACATATTTTTGACAACCTCGATGTGACACATTTATTTTGTGACAAACCCTAAAAGAATGAAAAACCATAATCAAATATTTTGCAATATTTTTGTAAAAAATACTTGACAGGATAAAGATTATGTGTTATGATGTGGTAAACTAATATTTAGTTATCGCTTACCAAATGACTTGCAAATACAGAAGCGAAAAGGAGGGGGGAAATTTTTGCTGGTTGCGTTGATGGTCATTGGTAGGGTTTAACATATTGTATTACTTTTGTGAACAAAACTTGTTCACCGTAGATTTTTTAAGTTCTGCAATTTATAGCAAAATGAACAGATTAAATGCAGGAACACATGTAGCAGATTTACATCTTTTATTTACAGCACAAACAAAAGCAGGGCTTAAAATCATCTTAAAATCATAAGGAGGGTAAAGAATGCGAAAGTTACTTTTGTCAGGTTTAATGGTAAGTGTAATGGCTATGCCGGCATTGGCTGGACTGAACTATCCAAATGTCAGTGTTAAGGGTGATTTGAGTTTGAAGTCGATAACAGATACAAATGTATTGAAGGCTAAGCAGGATTATGTCCAGCTGGTTTCAAAACTGTTATTGTCTGGTGAGTTGACAGATAATGTGGGCTTGAATGCAACACTGCGGAATGTAAGCACACAAGGGAATAGCGACAATGCTGACCTTAATGCTGTGCTTTCATTGACAGAGGTATATCAGGTAAATCTTACTGTCAAGGATATTGCTGGTGTTGATGCTGTTATTGGACGGCAGAACATAGGTGAGAAGAAAAACGCATTGGTCTTTCAATCTAGCACAGCAGATGCAATCAAGCTGTCCAGAAAGTGTGGACCAGTGGATGTTACCGTTGTTTCTGCAAATGGACCAGCAGAACGAGATGATATTAGTGCTATTCTGCTTGGCGGAAAGATTGGTGAGGTAAATGCAGCATTGGCAAGATATGAACAAGGACCAGGGACAGATTCTACCAAGAGTACTAACGCAGTCCTTGATTTTGCTGTATCTGGCAAGATTCCAGTAGCATGCGGCATAAATGCCTCACTTGAATATGCTATGCAGTCTGCGGACAAGACAAGTGCAGTAGTTAAAAAGGATGCAACTGCTATGCTGGTAAAGCTTGGCTGTAGTGGATGTGATATGGGTGTGGGTAAGGTCTCCTGCGGGTTGACATACTTGAATACATCAGGGGATGAAAACAGCACAGATGATAAAGATGGTGACTATACCGGTATCAATCCATCCTTGAAGTTGACAGAAATTGCAAGCGATATAGCAGCTGGATCAAAGAATGACGATTTGGCATATAAAACTGCAATAGCCAATCGCAATGCTATTGTCCTCAATCTTGGTCTTGCACCTGCTGCGGTTGAAGGGTTGAACCTCGGATTTGCTTATGGTACATACAAGTTGAATGAGAAAGATTCTGCTGGTGAAACCAAGTATGCCACAGAGATTAACCTCACTGCTGGTTACAAGGCATCAGATGCAGTCTCCTTGAGCCTGCTCTTAGCACAGTTGGATCCTGGTAAAGCCCTGTCTTCCAATACAGACAAAGCCACCAAGATTCAAGCTGGTATGAAGATTGCATTCTAAGCTTGCAATAGACAACCATCTATAGTTGTTTATTTTGCAACCTTGGGTAATGCAATAAATTACCTAATCATAGTATAGAAAGCCACTGGATGGGATGGTTTCTCATTCAGTGGCTTTTTTGTATGGTACTGGTTCAATAAAGGATGTGATTCTTAAATGATAGATGAAAAAGACAAAATAGTCGTAACTACTCACCACAAAGGCACGAAGACACAAAAAGTTGATAAGTTGAATAGTTGATGGGTTGATAAGTGGATGAATTGATAGGAAATGTTTATGAATTATGGATCTGTGTTCCTTTAACCTATAAACTCATCGTAACTACTCAGCTATCAAGAGATAACTACGAATCGACAGAATCCTTCTTCTCCTTGTCATTCTGGCTTGTCCAGAATCCTTCTTCTCCTTTCCTTGTTATTCTGGCTTGTCCAGAATCCTTCTTCTCCTTTCCTTGTCATTCTGGCTTGTCCAGAATCTTTCTTCTTATCGACCGCAATCTGATGTACTTAACAAAGAAGGATTCCCGACAAGCGGGAATGACAGATCACAGAGAGCACGGACTTCTTGTCATTCTGGCTTAGCCTGTCCCCGACTGTCAAGAATCGACAGAATCCTTCTTCTCCTTGTCATTCTGGCTTGTCCAGAATCCTTCTTCTTATCCGATCACAATCTGATGTACTCAACAAAGAAGGATTCCCGACAAGCGGGAATGACAGATCACAGAGGATAAGGATTCCCGACAAGCGGGAATGACAGATCACAGAGAGCACGGACTTCTTGTCATTCTGGCTTAGCCTGTCCCCGCCTGTCAAGAATCGACAGGATCCTTCTTCTCCTTGTCATTCTGGCTTGTCCAGAATCCTTCTTCTTATCGACCGCAATCTGATGTACTCAACAAAGAAGGATTCCCGACAAGCGGGAATGACAAATTGCAAAGGGCATGAATTCCCGACAATTATCCAAAGATGTGGGTAAGGATAAGCCGCCAGCGGAGGACATTCGTATTCCTCGCTGGCGAGGTAGGGAGGTCGTAGGGGCAGGCACTCTTGTATCGTATTCCCCGAGCTGGTGAGAGGTAGCACCTCTGACGGGGATAGGGAGTGGAAAAAATCTGGCAAAAATTCAGGTGCGTTTGCCTTGAATATTTACCATTAATTTATACATCTCCCCTCCAACCAATGGCAAAATAGACAATCCCAGAACTATTCCCCAATCATTCAGGGTAAGCGGAACGGTCTTAAAGATGAGTTGTAGGCATGGGATATGAACGATAGCTATCTGAGTAAACAAAATAAATAGCACAGACGCTACTATCCACCAGTTAGTAAACAAGCCTATCTTAAAGGTTGAAACAGTCAGGCTTCTACAATTGAAAATATGAAACTTTTGACAGAAGATTAAAACAGTAAAAGCTATGGTTCGGGCTTTCATCACCTCTTCGGGGGTATTGTGAGGATACATCATATAAGCTGCAAGGGTGAATATTCCCATAAATATACCCTCAATAAGCAGCATAATGCCAAGCTGTTTGGTAATAATATCTTCCTTTGGTGACCGCGGCGGCTGTTTCATAATCCCTGCCTCTTCCTTTTCCACTGCCAATGCCAATGCTGGAAATCCATCTGTCACCAGATTCATCCATAATATTTGAAGCGGCAAAAGTGGCAGGGGCAGACCCATGAGCATTGCCACAAAGACGACAATTACCTCCCCCATATTACAGGAAAGCAGGAAATGTATAGCCTTTTTGATATTAGCATAAATCCTCCGCCCTTCCTTAACAGCAGAAACAATGGAGGCAAAGTTATCATCTGTCAGCACCATATCAGAGGCTTCTTTGGTAACATCCGTACCAGTAATACCCATGGCTATGCCTATATCTGCTTCCTTCACAGCCGGGGCATCATTTATGCCATCACCAGTCATAGCCACTGTATAACCATGAGACTTTAATGTGTTTACTACCCTTAATTTATTGGCTGGGGACACCCGTGCATAAACCCGGACGGTATCTACTATTTTGCTGAATTCTAAGTCACTTAAGGCATCAAGTTCTGCCCCGGAGAGGGCAATATCCCTTGTCTCATCAAAGGCATCTAATTCTTTGGCAATGGCTACAGCCGTAATCTTATGATCACCAGTAATCATCACTGTCCGTATCCCGGCTGTCTTACATTCGGCAATGGCTTGCTTTACCTCTTCCCGTGGAGGGTCAATCATCCCGGCTATGCCGACAAATGTCATCTCTGTTTCAATGTCAGGGTTGGTATTCGCCATGGATGTTGCATTATCCATTTGTCCCCCGCTGGCGGAGGGTAGGGGGGTGGAGATGTTGGCATTTGTCAAGGGTGATACCTCTTTTCTATAACCAAACCCCAATACTCGCAACGCCTGAGAGGCAAATATTTCATTTGCGTTAAGTATAGCAGCTCTATCCTGCTCTGTTAATTCCCGCACCCTATCGCCCGTGTGAATATATTTACATAAACCAAGCAGTATATCCGGAGCACCCTTAGTAAAGCTGATTTTTCCGCTTTCTGCATCTTGATAGACAACAGTCATCATCTTCCTTTCTGAATCAAAGGGGAATTCTTCCACTAAATTATATTCATTCAGCAATTGCTCTTGTGTTAGCCCTGCCTTTCTGGCTGCAACGATCAATGCCCCTTCTGTGGGATCTCCTACCATTCTCCAGCCCTCTTCATTTTTATAGAGTCTGGCATTATTACACAGGACACCTGTTTTGAGTAATAGCATCAGGGTATCGTCTTGCTCGGGGTCAATGCCAACTGTTTCCTGATAAAATTGACCATCAGGTGTATATCCTACACCACTAATCTCAATACATTTATCAAGAGTAGCTATTCTGGTTACGGTCATTTCGTTTTGGGTCAGGGTTCCTGTCTTATCTGAACAGATGATCTGAACACAACCAAGCGTTTCAACCGAGGGCAGCCTTCTTATTAAGGCATGCCTTTTGACCATTTGCTGCACACCCAGAGCCAGCGTAACGGTAATCACAATAGGCAGCCCTTCAGGAATGGCAGACACAGCTAATGCTATAGAGGTAAGAAACATCTCCATGAAAGGCTCATGCCTCATGATGCCCATAACAAAAACAATGGCACAGATGGCAAGACATATATAAACTAGACCCTTGCCAAACCGTTCCAGCCGTTTTTGAAGGGGGGTTGTCTCTTTTCCAACAGACTGAACCATATGGGCTATTTTGCCAAGCTCTGTCTGCATTCCGGTATTAACCGCTATTCCCAGACCCTTGCCAGCGGTAACAACGGTACTCATAAATGCCATATTCTTCTGGTCACCAAGGGGAATCTCCTTTTCGTATGTTATCGCAGCGTTTTTTGAAATAGGAACAGATTCGCCGGTAAGTGATGCCTCTTCAATGGTCAGCCGCCCTGTTTCAATTAATCGTAAATCAGCTGGTATTATAGCCCCTGCCTCAATAACAATAATATCACCCGGCACAATGGATGAGGATGGCAAGATATAAATCTCTCCATCTCGCAGTATCTGAGCTGTTGGTGCGGTTAGTTTCCTTAAGGCAGCAAGCGACTTTTCAGCCTTAAACTCTTGAACAAATCCCATAATACCGTTGAATAAAACAACAGCTAATATGGCCAGGGCATCAATCCATTCCCCAAGCAGTGCTGAGACAATACATGCCCCAATCAAAACTATAATCATAAAATCTGTAAACTGATGGAAAAACAATGTCCATGGACTGGTTTGTTTCTCCTGGATTAATTGATTGGGACCTGTCTTTTCTAATCGTTCTAACGCCTCTGCATGGATGAGCCCCTTTTCCTTATTTGTTTGCAACTTTTGCAATGATTCATCAATAGATTTTGTATACCAATTCATAAAAATACCTTCTAACTCCCAACTTTCTTTACTTTTAAGTGTATTCCTTCCATACCAACAACCTCAATTCTTTCTCCTGGCTCAATGACTTCCTCTGAGCAGGCACACCAATTTTCGCCTTGAACAAAGACCATGCCATCTGAGGTAGTATCTCCAACAGGCGTGGTTTTTTCCTTTACCACCCCTGTTTGTCCCATAAGCCCTTCCCTGCCTGTGGTTACCCGGTGACGGAAGGCTGCAATCGTTGCCCCCACGCCAAACAGGATAAACAACCCGGTAAAGGAAACTATAGATATTATCAACGACCATGAAATAGTCATGAATGGAGTGGCAGAATCAACAAGCATAAACGAACCCATGGTCAGGGCGATTAACCCGCCTATTGCCGCAATCCCATGTGTTGAGGCAAAGACCTCCAGTACAAACAGAATAACACCAAGGAGGATTAAGAGTAAGCCGGCCATGCTAATAGGCAGATTCTGCAAGCCAAAGAAGGCTAATATCAAGCATATTCCGCCGCCAACAGCTCCAAGCCCAATCCCTGGTGCAGAAAATTCATAGATTAAGCCATATATGCCAAGCATTAATAAAATGTAAGCGATATTAGGGTCAGCAATAGCATGGAGAAATTTTTCCCTGAAATTCATGCTTGTTGTATTGGGTGTTATCTTCTTTGTGTGAATGGTAAATTTTTTTTCATTCTTTTCTATTATTCTTCCATCTAATTTTACAAGCAGGTCATTCATATCCTCAGCAATAAAATCAATAACCTTTAATTCCAATGCCTCTTCTGCGGTGATGGATGAGCTTTCTCTTACCGCACTCTCAGCCCATTTTGCATTTCTTCCTTTTTTCTCTGCTATGCCCTTCACACTCGCAACCATATCATTGGTTATCTTATCGGTCATGGTTTTATCAGATTTTTCAGATTTTTCTCCACCCATTCCGCTGCCACCGCCTATGGATACTGGATGGGCAGCACCAATATTGGTCATGGGTGACATGGCAACCACATCACTTGCCATAGCAATAAACACACCAGCTGAAGCAGCCCGACTCCCCTTTGGAGAAACAAAGGTTACAATCGGCAGTTTAGCATTTAATATTGCCTTAACAATATTATGCGTGGCTGATGCCAGTCCACCGGGTGTATCCATTCTAAGGATAAGACACTCAGCCTTCTCATCCTCAGCCTGTTTGATGCTGTTTGCCACAAACCGTTCGGTAATAGGGTTGATCACCCCATCGATTTCAATTATTTTGACAATACCTGTGGTAGAGATAGTGCCACTTCCAGCAGAGGGACCCCCTCCTTGAACAATATTACACAACACCAATAATAATCCTATCACCAATCCTGTTAGTTTCATGTTTTACTCCTTTTTAATACTCGATATTCAAGTTTTTTTTAACATTACCGCAATTACTAATTGCGACACGATTGAGGAAAATGGGGACAGCGCCCTATTTTTAGAAGAAAAAATAGGGCGCTGTCCCCATTTTCCCCCATTTTCCTCATATCCTTACCTCAAGCGGCGACAGAATCTTGCCATGTACAACGCAGCATTGTGAAACCCTGGTGCAAGAGGTGATACTTGCGTCTGTACACAATGCACGGACAACCTCTTCCGGCTTACCTGTCCCAGAATTGGTCGTTTTTATCTCCATCATCAACCGGAATTCCGCATTTCCACATTCCACATTCTGCATTTCAATATTTTGAACAAATTCCCTGATATTTACCTGCTTTATCGTATCCTTTTTCTTCCGCTGCACGATAACCTCTCGTTTATTCATAAAAGAGGCAATGTCGCTAAGGGATATTATCCCCTGACCACTAACCTGATAGCGGATAAAATCTACTATAGCTGTCAATGCAGGGGCATTTGAGGCAATAAATACAGCAGCATTAATCTTTATACCAACAGGCAGGACATTATTCAGCCTTATTATTAATTCATCCAGTTTCATGGGCATCTCAAGCTCTATATCCAGAAATTCTTCCTCACTTATCACCCCTACGCTTAACGGATGCCCAAAGGAAAGCCTTGGATGCGGGCTGAAACCGGTACTATAGGCAATCGGAATATTCGCTCGGCTTAAGACCCGAATAAACATTCGAAGCATATCAAGATGGGAAACAAACGAGACCTCTTTGCCCCGCAAATATTTCAACCTTACCATTATCCGTCTGTTAAGTGCAGGGGTTGAGGATGGTGAGAGGTAATTTGTCAGAGGAATCTGTTTGGTTACCTCCTTTGATGTTTCAGATTTACATGCTCCACACTGTTTGCAATTATCTGTCTGACATGCGGGTGTGGTTATTCCCTCATAGGCACGGCTTGCTTCTTTTATCAAATATTCCTTATGAACGCCAATATCAATATGATCCCATGGAAGATGCTCCTTGATGTCTCTTTTTCTATTAGCATAAAATTCAGGTGATATTCCTGCCCTTTCAAAGGCATTCATCCAGAGGGAAAACTTGAAGTGTTCTGACCATGCATCAAATTTACACCCCTGTTCAAAGGCATAAAGCAATACCTGTCCAAGCCTTCTATCACCCCTGGCAAATACTGCCTCCAAAAAACTTGTCTCTGGCTCATTCCAGCCAAACACTATCCCCCGAATCTGACCAAGCTGCCTTTTGATATACCCCAGTTTTTCCCTCAAGCTGGATACTGTATCCTGTGCCTCCCATTGGAATGGGGTATGCGATTTGGGAACAAATGAGGCAAGGCTTACCTTGAGTTGTTTTCTGCCACATCTAATGCTGCTTATCAGGGAGACAATACCATCCACATCCTCCTGCGTCTCTGTTGGCAGTCCAATCATAAAATATAGTTTTACTGACTTCCATCCCTGAGCATATGCATCTCTAATAATCCGTGGCAGGTCATAATCTAAGACATCCTTATTAATTACATAGGATAATCTCTTTGTCCCTGCCTCCGGGGCAATGGTCAGCCCTGTTTTTTTGATCTTGGACAATATGGCTGAAACCTCTGTAACCAGTGAATTTAACCGAAGTGATGGCAGGGAAATGGCTAATCTTCTGCCAAAACATTTCTCTACACCCCTGACTAACTCCAGAATATCTGGATAATCTGTAGAACTCAAAGATCCAAGCGATATTTCCTCGTAACCAGTTTCATGGATTATTTTTTGAGATTGTTTGAGCAAGGTGTTTAATGACCGTCCCCGAAGTGGTCTGTAAATAAAACCTGCTTGACAAAATCGGCATCCCCGTCCACACCCCCGCTGAATCTCCAATCCAGCCCGATCATGGGCAATTTCTATAAATGGCACTATTGGTTTAATGGATGCTGGCACGCGTTCAAAATCAACCACCCTTCTCTGTATCTTAGACGGAACACCCTCAATATTTGGATTCCATTCCTTAATCGTTCCATCCTCATGGTATTTGACATCATAGAATGATGGCACATAAATGCCTTCTATTCTGGATAATTTTAAGAGCATCTCCTGACGGGTCATATTGCGGTGTTCCTTAACGCATTCCACTAATTCAACAATAAGCTCCTCTGCCTCACCGATACAAAATACATCAATAAAATCAGCCAATGGCTCAGGATTAAAGGCACATGGACCGCCAGCAATGATTAATGGATTTTGCTTGCTTCTGTCCCTTGAAAGCAGCGGTATGCCTGCTAATTGCAGCATATTCAAAACATTAGTGTAGCTTAATTCATACTGAAGGCTGAATCCTATAATATCAAAGTCTGCCAGAGGCATTTTAGATTCGAGGCTAAATAAGGGAATGCCGGCCGATTTCATCTCCTCCTCCATATCAAGCCACGGGGCATAGACCCTTTCCGCAGCCACATCCGGCAAATCATTAAGAATCTCATACAATATCTTCAGCCCGAGGTGAGACATGCCTATCTCATAAATATCCGGGAAAGCCAGAGCAATCCTTACCCCTGCTTTGGAAATATCCTTAAATGTGCTATTTACTTCATTACCTGTATATCTTGCCGGTCTGGTGACTTTTGGCAACAGCCGTTCTATATTTACCATGCAAATTACCCTTGATTAATTAAGATAAGGCTATAGTATCGTGTCAACTCTCAAGTGTCGGATTATAGGCTGAAGGCTGAAGGTATTCAGGCTGAAGGGGAAAGACGGAAGGGGGAGATAGGCTGTTAGGGCATTTTCTTCCTTCTTCCTTCTTCCTTCAGCCTTCAGCCTAAACAACCTGACCATAGTTAGTGCGACATATTAAGATTGACACGACAATAGTATACATTAAAATGGTTAAATAGTCAACTATATTTTTTTGTGTCGATTTTCAGAATAATTCCTCCACTTTTTCAAAAAATGCTATAAAATTTCCAAGGAAGAATTTAAGGAAAAGAGATTAAGTATAAGGGGATAATGTTTCAATCCTTGTTTTAATGGATTAGGCTCTTCAACCTACCTATCTCCAGGGTCTGCCCTGCTCCAATTGAGTTTCAATCCTTGTTTTAATGGATTAGGCTCTTCAACGAGAGCCTATGAGAACCCCTATTGTTTTTATATCCTGTTTCAATCCTTGTTTTAATGGATTAGGCTCTTCAACTCCCTGTCTTGAGATTCCAACTGTTCCAATCGCTGTTGTTTCAATCCTTGTTTTAATGGATTAGGCTCTTCAACCTCATGCCACATCTGGTCTGAAAACTATCTGAGAATAGTTTCAATCCTTGTTTTAATGGATTAGGCTCTTCAACAACCGTTAGGCAACCAGGCAGACCAATAACCTGTAAAGTTTCAATCCTTGTTTTAATGGATTAGGCTCTTCAACCTTCGGCTGTGGCTGTCAGCCCATTCGGCTGGTGTAGTTTCAATCCTTGTTTTAATGGATTAGGCTCTTCAACACGGACAGTATAGCAGAGCAAAAATGAAGTGTCAAGTTTCAATCCTTGTTTTAATGGATTAGGCTCTTCAACACATGGTAATAGCATATTTACTGGCATTAAGGCAAAGTTTCAATCCTTGTTTTAATGGATTAGGCTCTTCAACCTGTCCCGGACAGTACTCATATCCGCTATGTATATATAGTTTCAATCCTTGTTTTAATGGATTAGGCTCTTCAACGGGTTAGCGGAGGTATGAAATTTTTTCATAAAGGTAGTTTCAATCCTTGTTTTAATGGATTAGGCTCTTCAACCTTTTTCTCCCCCTTTTCGTGATTTTCTCAACCTTTAGTTTCAATCCTTGTTTTAATGGATTAGGCTCTTCAACCCCTAAGAACGGTAAGTCTCTTTTTATATCTAATAACTGTTTCAATCCTTGTTTTAATGGATTAGGCTCTTCAACCTGTTTGGTATAGTCCATTCTTAGACTGAAATGATAGTTTCAATCCTTGTTTTAATGGATTAGGCTCTTCAACCCAGGTAAGACAACATCCTCTTGCCCAAGAGACAAAATGTTTCAATCCTTGTTTTAATGGATTAGGCTCTTCAACAGATAATCTATACATACCCTTACCTCTTGTATTTGGGTTTCAATCCTTGTTTTAATGGATTAGGCTCTTCAACCGAGAGTAGCCCTGGAAAACCAAATCTCGACTTCTTCGTTTCAATCCTTGTTTTAATGGATTAGGCTCTTCAACCATGGAGGCGATGGAGGTGATGAAGAACGCAGCTCAAGTTTCAATCCTTGTTTTAATGGATTAGGCTCTTCAACCGCTAATAATCTCTATTCTTTTGATGCTGGATAGAAGTTTCAATCCTTGTTTTAATGGATTAGGCTCTTCAACCAATGTCAAGATGTTCGGAAGAAGGCTTTAAGCGATGTTTCAATCCTTGTTTTAATGGATTAGGCTCTTCAACAACATCTGTGAATACTGTAGATCTGGTAGCAACTGTTGTTTCAATCCTTGTTTTAATGGATTAGGCTCTTCAACATTAAGGAAATAGAATCAGTTTATGATTGGGTTAAGTTTCAATCCTTGTTTTAATGGATTAGGCTCTTCAACCCATCAAAGAAAAGTGTATCAATCCTTCGAGAATAGGTTTCAATCCTTGTTTTAATGGATTAGGCTCTTCAACCTCTTTAGTGTGGAGAATATTATAGTGTGCTTAAAATGTTTCAATCCTTGTTTTAATGGATTAGGCTCTTCAACCTCTTCCTTCTCGTGACTAACAAAAACAATATCCTTGTGTTTCAATCCTTGTTTTAATGGATTAGGCTCTTCAACCCAAAAGCCAAGCAGTTGCAGGAACGACACTAGGGGGTTTCAATCCTTGTTTTAATGGATTAGGCTCTTCAACAGAAATATCCTTGCGAACGAGAATAGCATAGATTAGTTTCAATCCTTGTTTTAATGGATTAGGCTCTTCAACCCCGCGT
>Ga0210016_1000490_pt1 | contig 35248 bp, 30 predicted proteins | sample CryGeyCG2014_300_FD_185454 | JGI IMG/M metagenome (GOLD analysis project Ga0210016, IMG submission 185454) | Groundwater microbial communities from aquifer - Crystal Geyser CG02_land_8/20/14_3.00 (SPAdes) (version 2) | ecosystem: Environmental > Aquatic > Deep subsurface > Groundwater | place...
CGTAGTATCGCTCGTGATGCGGTTGATACATCGTGGAAGAAGGATATTGTTGTTTGGGGTGAATGGTGTGGTAACGGAATTCAAAAAGGTGTTGCTATTTCATCTTTGCCCAAGATGTTCGTAATCTTTGGGATGGCTTTTGTGGATGAAACAGGCCAAAAGACTTATTTTACTCGCACTCAAGTAATGGATACAGTCAATGGGTGCAGAGAGTATATTTTGAAAGCTGAAGGTGTCATTCCAGAGAAGAGTGCAATTTATTGTATCTGGGATTTTCCATATTACGAACTAGAAATTGACTTCGAGAATCCTCATGCAAGTCAAAATAAATTGAACGAAATTACTGCTGATGTCGAAGCTGAATGTATCGTAGGGAAAGCATTCGGTGTCAGTGGCACGGGTGAAGGAATTGTTTGGCGACGTGTTGATGATGGCTGGAATGATTCTGGATACTGGTTTAAAGTAAAAGGAGATAAACACAGCAACAGCAAAGTGAAAACACTCGCAAAAGTAGATATTGAGAAAATCAATAATCTCAATGTGCTCGCCAATACATTAGCTCACAATGGTCGACTCGAACAAGCTGCTCAAAACGTATTCGATACATTAAATGGGGGTGAAATTGACATCAAGCGAACAGGTGAAATGATTAAATGGGTCATGCAGGATATTTTCAAGGAAGAAATTGAAGTCATTGCAGCATCTGGATTTACTGGAAAGGAAATTAATAAACCCATTGCTAAGATTGTGTGTGATTACATTATGCAGAGGATGGAATTATGACAGAAAGGTTCTTGCATTTGACAATTCAAACTCTTGCGGATGGTACTGTGAGAATTTATGGAAATGGTGGAATGATTTTTGAAGCACATGGAGAAAATCTTCGCATTGAATCATCGATTTATCAGAAAGAACGACCAAATTCTGGTGAATTGAGCGCTAAGAAATAATCATTTTCGATTATAATTGACACCACAACATTTTTAATTTATTATAAGGATAATTATGACAAACTACAAGTTCATCAAAGCAGAATCCCTTTACGACCCAGAAATGATTTTCTATTTCCTCGAACGAGAAACGTTAGAAAAACAGATTGATGGAATTCGTTTTATTGAAGTAACAACAGATTTTAAGACTGCTCAGTTTATTCGAGCTGATAGCCTGAAACCCATTGGCTTCGTGATGAAACAATACTGATAATTGGAGACATAAAATGGCACGCAAAGTATTCGATGTAGAAAAAAAGAAGGCAGATGTAGTAAAAGTAGTACGTTATTTCCGGCGCTGGGACTTTTATAATGACCAAATCTCTTCTAGTGGTGGTATGACAGCAGTGTGTAAGCTCGATTATTCCAACATGACATTGACAATATATCCAGCATTCTGTGCTGAAACGGATAATTTTTCGAAGTCAATCGGTCTTGCTCATGCTTATGCTAATGAGGCTAATAATATCGGATTTATGTTCCATTTGCATCGAGACTATTCCATTCATGATAACATTAAAATCGGTTTGACTCACCAAACATTTCTAACATGCGGCACATCTAGCAAATCGAAGTCACTCATTAAACACCTTTATAACTGGGCAAATGATTATGCCTATTAAAGAGGAGCTTGAATCTCAATTCTTGAATGGAGAAAAGTTCTATATGTGCGTAGAGGATGCAGTTATAGACAATCGCCTATCATATATGGAATCTATAATGCATGTGTGTGATAGCAAAGGAATTGACCCAGAGGATTTAGTAAAATTGAAATTAGTTTCGCCTATCCTCAAATGCAAGTTAGAGGAAGAATCTATTGCATTGGGTTTGTTGAAGGAAACATCTAAATTGCCATTCTGAAATGTCAATTCAGTCTTATAAATTTTATAAAATTTATTCAGCTGTGAACTTGCATTTTACTTCTTCTTATGATATCTTCAAATATAAGGGAAAGACAAGGACGATTTCAGGTGATGCATTTGATAAAAGGAGCGATAAATCGCGCTTCTCATATTTCGCAAAATTTATAAATTCAGACAAACATGCATTACAATTTTGTGTTTTTAATTTCTTGTATAACACAGATTGGTTATACAAAGATTATGCCTCAGCAAATGATAAATATTTTGAGAAGAATAAATTTTATTCGACTTTCACTAGGAACATAACAAATGATTTTGACACCATTGAATCCATCAGAAAGAATAAAGATGTATCGTTCGAGTCCCTCTTTGAAGAAACTAGAACAGGAAACCCTCCACCAATTCTCCAGTTACTTTGGAAAAATGATATTAGTATTGAGTTCGTTTGTTTGTGTGATGCTACTTATCATTTATTTGAACGGTTGAAGAATTCAAAGGACCCTTTAGTGAAAGAAGAAGTTAGAAAAATTTGCAAGTATTCACCATTCGTGTTATCATTTAGGAAATAGAGAAGTGGACAAGAAATTCCATAAAAAACGTTTTAACGATGAAGTTGACGAGAATATCGCTCGCAAACAAAAGAAACAAAGATTGAATGAAATCCTAGAAGAGGAAGCACTCGACTATGATGAAGAAAATGAAGAACTTTATTTACAGTTGAAGCACCTTTTAAAGTGATTTTACTGTAATAAATAAAGATGTGGAGTGCTGTTACTCCACATTACATTATGATTTTGTGATTTTTAACAGGTTGGCACGTATGATGAAATGTCGAAAAGCCGTTTAAAATAAAGGAAATATAAAATGTCAGCAATGAACAAACTCTTAGCAGCAGTCCAAAAAGCAAAAACAAACTCTTCCGATAGAATAGATGAATTCTTCTATTATCCAGCACGTGATGCAGCCGGCAATGGGTCTGCTGTAATTAGGTTCCTCCCATCAGCAACAGAAGAAGATTTACCATTCGTCAAATTGTACACTCACGGTTTCCAAGGACCAAATGGAAAATGGTTGATTGATAATTGTCTCACTACAATCGACGAAGAATGCCCAGTATGTGCTGAAAATGGCAAGTTGTATGCTGCTATGTCAAAAGACGATGCTCGCAAATATGGCATGAATCGTAAGACATCATATATTGCAAGAGTGCTTGTAATCGAAGACAAGAAAAATCCTGAACACGAAGGCAATGTATATCTCTACAAGTTCGGTACTAAGATTTTTGATATGATTGCAGATGCTTTGCAGCCTGTGGATGAAGATGATAAGAAGTACAACGTTTTTGGTGTAGATGATGATGAAAACAATTGGCCAAATTTCAAACTTAGAATTCGCAAGGTAGATGGACAAGTAAATTACGGTAAATCCACCTTTGAATCGGGGGATGATATTGATGTCGATTTCAAGGCTCAATATAATGCAGAAAATAATCCTCAGAAGTTTATTCAAAAGGACAAATTCAAATCATTCGAAGCATTGCAGAAACGACTTGATTTTGTATTAGCCAAGGTTCCTGATACTCGTAACACACCTACTGTATCTGACGATGAAGAAGAAGTCCAGACTAAAGTAGTAAAAGAAACTAAAACTAAGCGAACAGAAGTAGAAACTGACGATGATACAGATGATGTTATGAATCTAATCAGAAGTCTCGCAGAAAAATCTGAGTAAATTCAATTAAGCAAATTTAGCCCTCGTATTCAGGAATAGTGTTATGCTATTATCTGGATTTCGGGGGCTATCTTTTTGTCCTGCTCCTTTGCTCGATATAGCCGATATATTTTGTGTCAATTGTTGATTGTTTTGACTAACAGCTGTACTCACAGCATTTGCCAAATTTTCTGTTTTTGCTATATCTTTATTTTTCTCAGTAATTTTTCCTTGAGTTTCTAATTCTGCTGCATCATTTTTGTGTTGAACTTCAAGTTTTTTCTTCTCGTGTGCATTTGCTGCTTCTCTGTATGTTACTTCTTTTCCAGTATCCCAATCCTTCCATCCATTATCGTAATATGCAGTACCTTGGAATTGTGAATATTTTTTATTAGCTTCACCCTGTCTAATATCGTGTGATTTTCTGTCACCAGTCAATACTTCAAAGAAGCTAGGGGAATCGGATTCTGAACCAACAGCAACTCTCGCCTCTTTACTTTCTTTTATACCATGTTCTCTATATTCTTTTTCTCCCTTTATCATTAGAGCAAGAATACCAACTGTACTTGCAATACCAGCAGCCGCTGTAATAAAAGGCGTACTCAGAATAACACTAGCACCAGATAATCCTGTTTTTAGTATAGCAGGCAATTTAGACGCAAGAGAAGCAGCAATTCCAGCGCTTATTGTATCTCCCAATGATGAAGTATCTGATGTATCCTGAAGTGTCTTTATATCTTCGTCTATCTTTTCAAGGATTTCATAATTCTTTTCTTTTGATTCTATATCTGCTTCTATTAATTCATCTGATGTTTCATCTTTTTCTTCTTTTAATGCACTATCAGATGAATCTAGGTCATCTACTATATCAGGAGAATCAAAAATATATGATGGTGCTGAGATAGGCGCTGCAGGAGGTACTACAGGAGCAGGTACAACAGGAGCAGGTACTACCGGAGGTGGTACATTACTCTTCGGTTTAATGAGTTTCCAGATAGAACTCAACCCTGATTTTGCTGTATCAATTACTTCAACGAGTCCTTTTTCTGCTGGTGTAAGTATTGCTTCATAATTTTCTTTAGTATTTACTTTTTTGTCCCAATCTTTCTTTGTTTCTTTAATCGCTTTTATAAGACGAATTTCTTCTTCTGTCGCAAGATGTTTTTTGTCTAATATCCTTTTTTCTTCGGATAGAATCAGCGCGCGGTATTTATTATCTTCCGCAAATCCCTTTTTATCTAATACAATTTGTTTGTTTTCTTCTGTTGTCTTGGATGTATTCGGGTCGTAATATCGCGGTTTAAATACATCCGCTATACCTCTTTTGGGTGTTGTTGTTGGTTTTATATCAATACCAATATCATGAGCAGATGCTCTTTTATGCAATTTTCCCAGTCCACTCTTTACATGTGAAGCAGCATTGGCTGAAATGTTACCTTTACTCGTGACAGCACCTTCTTCTATCAATAATTGTTGCAATTCTGGTGCAAGTAAAGTAATCGATTGACCGTGTATTTTATGAAAATAAGAATTGAGGTAATTGTTGAATTCTTCTTTATTCGTCTTGAATAGGACTCTTAGTTCTTGTTCTTCTTTCTTTATCAATTCATCTTGTTCTGTTTTTGTTATAACAGCACCAACATTCGTCAAATGCTCATCTACTAGATTGAATGCCATGACTCTAATCATAGAATTAAATCTCTTTTTTTGTTTATCTACATTTGCGTTTGATAAAATCGCCATGACACTATTCCTCGTTATCTTGCTTTTGTTTTAATAATCCTACATAGATACTTCTTTCCCATGGCAACATATCTTCCAATTCTGTCAACGTAAAATGTTTTTTATTGACAAGAAAAAAATTCAATTTAAAATATTCAGCCAGCCCCTCCTCTGAGAGGCCTAACCGAAAAAATTATCGATGCCTTCTATGTGAATTTTATTTTCGTGGCCGCATTTGCATTTATATGCAATATCGATAGTCAATACTGGGAAATTTTTATAAAATTGAGTTAATTTGACTAACTGATGATTCATTAATGATTCTACTAATTCGACTAGTTCCTGTTCAGTATAATCGCGCGCATGTTTGATATTTTCACCTTCGATGATAGTATCAATAGACATAGCGATAGCAAGAATATCATCCGTTTCTTTTATCCTCAAAGAATCCTTCAACGATGGGACCTTCATCGTCAACCACACATCTTTCATTATCTCAATTGGTTCAATTTTCAATTCACCATTCACAAATGCAGTAGTCAAATCCATTAACAGAGGTGTCTTGATACTACATTCTTCACATATTCCTTTGATGTTGATACCTTCGCCGATTGATTTGCTTCTAAGTTGAAGGAACAAGAATTCAGCATCGATTTTGTTAATCGAGTCAATTGTTACTTTACCGAAAGTGCAATTATTAAATATCTGATTCATTGCTGTCAGCATCATATCAGTGTTCTGTTCTTCCTGTGCAAGAAGTAAAATCTTCTCTTCCTTTACTGTGAACGGACGATATTTAATTTCTTTTTTAGAGATAGGTAGTGTACAAACATATTCTGGTAAACGCATTTCTATAATTGCCATGATAATAATCCTCTTTATAATTAAATTTTAATTGGTCCGGTGAACCATTTTGGTACATTAGTTATTGTGTTTTTTACTTGATTCACTAGACTTATATCAGTACTGAATGGACCAATATTCAACATATTATTTGATGTAGTGTCAGCCACAGGTTCACCAGATTGTCTATATGATAGAATGTCCTCATATTTGACAGTTTCATATACTAGCTCTACTGTTACTTCTTGGTGTCTCAAATTATCAGAACCGTAACTGACATTCTGAACTGTTTTTATGAAAGAGTTCTCGAAAATGTAGCTGTTTACTGGGTCGAAATTCTCATCTGTTGCTATAATCTGTATATTGAATTGTATATCTTCTTTATATTTAGGTGAATATGAATCAGTGTTAAATATAGATACTTTAGTCTTATTCATAAAAAACGATTCTAACCTGTGCATTACATCGACATTGAATGTCATCCATATAGGGTCTTGTTCAAGTTCTACTGGTATCTCATATTGCAATCCGTAAATCTTACCCGGTTGTGGTTTGACTCTCCAACCTGGTATTGTGATTTTATTCAGGTGGAATCCCATTGACATTATCTCTTCTAATGTCGCACCTTTCATCATTATATAACCAACATAGTAATAACCCCTCGATAGTCTGAATTGGTCATTTTTTAATGTAGATGTGAATGCTGATAATGAAAACGCATCATTATTCTGTTGTTCTGTAGTTTCTTTTTTACCGAAAGCATCATAAGCTATTTTGGCTGCACCTAATAAAAGTGCATTATTCGGCTTGGTCAATTTCTGTAGGTTATCGACAACAGTATCTTTTATGCTCATTTTTTGCTCCATACTTGTTCGTTAGTAGCACCATGGAATCTACACAAAGGAAGCCACACAACATATTTCCATTCTTTGGGTGGTATCACAATAAAACTACTCTTCAGCTGTTTGAATAGATATTTCTTGACACAAACACTTATTTCAGAAAACTGAGATGCACTTTTTAATGTCTGCCAACTAAATGCCAACCTTGTTTTTGGTGTCAATTTATCGTCAGTTGCATATACCATCAATTTTTCTAATAATACTGCTCTGACTCTAGGATGTAGATAATGCAGATTTAATGCAGTGAAAGAATCCTTGTCTGCATTGAAAGGTAGAATCATTGGAAATGTGTCATAATACGGGAGAGTATCTTTTCCTTTGGGGTCATAGAAGAAACTTACCATATCACCAGGAACTATATTCTTTGTCTGATGTGCTCGATTATCCCCAAAGAACTTTTGAGCAGACATACCAGCGGCAGCATTTCTGACATTAGTTTCATACCAATTCCACGAAAGTTTGCTCTCTTTCTTAGCATTAGCATGTATAATTGACCTTATATCACTCATTTTCCGGTTGTGTCCAATTCTTCCTGGTATTCACCAGTTAATGTTATTGCTTTTGGTAATTTATCTTCAATCGTCGATGTATCAAAATCACCAACATCATAAGATAATGACAAATGTGTTTTATATTCTGGATAATCATAAGTAGCTTTATGTTCATCCATTAATTGATTGTGTCTCTTTACTATTTTAGGTGAAGTAAATTTCATCACTAGACAATTTTTACCAGATTTTGTTGGCCAAATCTCAACTCCAGTCACATTCCCATTAAACTTAACATCTGGTTCAGGCTTGTAATTTGGAAGGAATTTCCTGCTGTATAGAAGAGTGCAATGTAACTTGTTTGCTTGTTCTACATTTGGCACACCCAACGATTTACAAATGTCGTATAATGCCTTTGCATCTTCTTTTGTGGGTCTTAGTGCAGCGTATGTTCCTTTTTGCGAATACTCTTTAAATCCCATCATCATGGTTTAATGTGTTCCTCGGTTAATATTAGAAATGACATCTTTTTTGTTTTACACCAATGTTCTGCTGCGGCCCATTTAGCTTGATTTACCTCGTATGTCATTATCTCGGTAAGCATTCTAGGCGTAGCTTTCTTTTTCATCTTAGGTGGAAGTGTCTGTGCTTTTGGTTTTACTTCTACCAAATATCTATTAATCTTGCCATCTGCTGATTTTGAAACGACAACGAAATCAGGAAAATATCTGTGTATCCTATTATCAACCGGACTCAAGTATGGTATGATAATTTCTTCTGAGCCCCATTCTAAAATGGATTCATTATTATCGAAAAACAACATTGTCTTCTTTTCCCAACCAGACCGGTAAAAGATTTTTGTCGAATCTCCAATATATTTCTCTGGATTTTTTGGTGAAAATTTACCTTGGTGATACTTCATTGTCTCGTGATAAATAATAGTAATTAATTGACTATTCACTATTTATCACGAGACATGGCATATAAAACTAGAGAAATATTATTGGGAGAAACACAGAAACCGATAATGGGCAACAAGACGTTAGAACAAAACCGCCCATATTCTACTATTGAATACCCAAAAGACCAATTGGGCGGTGACCGTTATCCTTATTACACTGTATTCTATATCAATGAAAACAGCAAATCAAAACTCGTAGCAAAAGATGATTCTAATACTCAGGGTATAGTCGAATCTAAGAGGACTGGAACCGCAGTATCACAATCAATAGACAAATCTTATGTTGCTGAAACGATAAAGAGCACATCCAATGCTGCAATCGGTGGATATAATAAAGTAGTAGGTGCATTTGAAGGTAGTCCATTTAAATTATCAAAAGCGAAAGAGATGGAATCGTTTGAATTCACATCTGGAACAAAACGACTTAAATATGCAATATGTTTGCCAATGCCAGCAAAGGTTAGGGCAAATTATGATGCAGATTATTCTGCTTCAGAGGCAATAGGAGCGATGGGAGCGACTGTATTAGCTGCAATCAATCCTAATGGTGATATGACTGAAACAACATTACAAGGATTAGCACCTGTCGCTGTCGGCACTGGTATCAAGAAAATAGGCACTTATATACCTGGCATAAATGCTAGAGAGGTTGGCGACAGTGCGAGCAAGATTACAAAAAATATTATACAGAAATTCACAGGCAAGGTAATCAACAAACGCCAAGAACAACTGTTCAATAATATGAAATTTAGAAGTCATCAATTTTCTTATATCTTCATACCGAGAAATGAACAGGAAAGCTTGAACATAAATGAAATCATACGACTGTTCAAGACACACATGCATCCTGAATTGAATGGTTCATCTGGTGGTTCATCCTTATTGATTACACCAGCAGAATTTGACATAGAATTCATGCACAAAGAGGCAGAGAATGTGTCGCTCAGCAGAATAACAACGTGTGCATTACAAAGCATTGATGTGAATTATACACAGATAGGAGAATTCATTGCTTTCGATGGTACGGATAATCCTGTCGCAATAGGCCTAGATATGACATTTGTTGAACTAGAACCTCTCACTAGAAACATGGTACAAGACGGTGGTTATTAATGACATACTTTAAAGATTTCTCATTTATTAAATACGATTATACGATACCACAAGACGCATTCCCTGTGATTGATACTATAGTGGATTTGACGCAACGTATTCAATTTAACATATCAAATTCGGATTTGGCTAAAATATGTGATGAATACATTGTAGCAGATAATACTACACCAGAATCTATCGCAGCTAGTGTTTATAATGACCCATTCCTCCATTGGACTATTATGTATGTCAATGATATAACAGATTTACATGCTGGGTGGCCATTATCTGGTACAGCATTGAGCGAATTTGTTACAAAGAAATATGGTACAGGTAACGAAGAGAACACGCATCATTATGAAACATTAGAGGGAGTATGGATTGACCAGGATTTTTGTTTGGAGGTATATGGTATAAATCCTAAAAATATCACTAATTATGATTATGAATATATTAAAAATGAACTCAAACGCCATATCAAGATAATTAAACCCGCTTATATATCGAGATTTGTGCAGGCATTCAAGGAAGCTAGCTTAAATGGATAAAGCATTTGAGCCTGGCATACAACAGGCGGGTGATGTAGAGATAAAAGAGATATATTTTATCGATACAAAATCAAACAAGAAAATCAATCTTCTAGGTTCAATGGTTGATATGACAATATACGAGGATATATTTTCCCCTGTACTGACAGGATATTGTGCTATAATTGAAACACAGAATTTGATATCAAGTCTACCAATTGTAGGCGGGGAAATGTTGTATATAGAATTCAGCACTCCATCATTGAATACAATCAAAACAATATTTCAGATTACGAAGATTGGTATTAGAGAACATCAGGACAAAAAGAATGCATATACACTGGACTTCATATCGTATGAAGGATATGTTGATGTACAAAAGAGAATAAGTAAAGCATATTCTGGTAGTACATCAACACTTGTGCAATCAATATTCAGCACTGAATTCGGTTCACAAATAGTCGATGCTGATGAGTCAGATAATTTCATTAAGTTTGTATCTCCTTATTGGAGTCCATTAAAGATTATCAATCATATTACATCTAGAGCTATACTACCAAACAATAAGATGGTTACACCAAACTATCTTTTCTATCAGACATGTCAAGGACATAAATTCAAGTCTCTTAGCACTTTGTTGTCAGCCAAAGCAAAGACAGAATTATTCTTCGACAAGAATCCAGCCAGGTCTCAAACAACGGACGGAAAATCTATCAGAAACATCGATAGAGAATATAAGACTATCAAAGAACTCACATTCGTAGCATCTCAAGATTTTTTAAAAAATATGATGAATGGTGCATATAATCATAGACTATATGGTGCTGATATATTATCAAAAAGATTCAGTCTTAATACATACTCGTTCACGGATGATTTCAATAAAACAGCACACACTGACACCAACCCGTTAAACATTTTACCGATATCCAAAAATTCTGGTCTGCATTCTATACATCATACATACAACAATCTGTTCAATGGAGTGAAAGATATATCTGCTGAGATTATAGCTAAACGTATATCTTTGCTTGCACAACTTGAGACATGGAAAATCGATATTGTTGTACATGGCAGAACAGATTACGAAGTAGGACAAACAGTGTATATATGGTTGAATCAATTTAAAACAGTAGATGCTAGCGACAAATATACGAATGATACATTCGATAAAGTATATAGTGGCAAATATCTTATAACAGCAATACAACATAGATTCACTCAAGCAAAACATCAAATTAACATGCAATTGATTAAGGACGCTGCATTCAGCGAGATTAAATGATTTACATAGGCAAAATAGAAGATTGCTCAAATGACCCGTTCAGGGCTACAAGATATAAAGTCAGACTAATCGGGGTACATCAAGCCGATAAGACTATATTACCGACAGAAGATTTGCCATGGGCTACGTGTGTACAAAATAACTCTGCTGCAATGAGCGGTATAGGAACATCTGCTAATGGGTATTTGAACGGTTCTACTGTTGCTGTAATGTTCCTGGATGAAGATAAACAAATACCATTCATTCTAGGTGCTATAGGTGGTGTACCCAATTCAAATTATACTGGGACAGAATTATATTCGACTATCGACTCCGAATTATCGATATTACCTAGACCAGTACCACCAGAAGAACCAACAGAAGATTATATAGGACCACTTTCTCATAATGATGTAAAAAACATCATCAGTAAACTCGGTGAACTAAGAGGAAATAATCCGAGTAAAACAACAGAGTTTGGTATTGGGAAATATCAACACACGGATACAGAACTCGAGGCGCTTGGATATATCAGCGACGGTACATGGGTAGGTAAAAATGGCGTAAAGAGTGTGGAACAATATCTTAATACACCTAATGAACAATATGATGCTGAAGAGAATCTACTGAAAGTATATTATGTTGCTCTAATGCAGATGCAGGTGATAACTGCATATACACCAAAAGAAAAGGTTGCTGGTGTATTATTGTCAGCACATGTCAATGGAATAGAAGGTGCATATACACTTGTATATAAAGGAAAAGATTATAACAATTATCTGAGTGAAAATACATTACAGTTTTACCGTGAAGGTCATAAGCTCATTGGTGGTATATACACAGAGGAAATACCAACAATAGAAAATATCGACAATACTGCGACAGATAATTCTGGCGAAGATATCTACCCATCAAAAAGCAAATTTGACGTAAAACCGCATGAAATTTCTCTTAATAATCAAGGATTTAGAGACCCTAATGGGACGTATCCTCTATTGTCCCACGATAAAGAGCCAGATACACCCAGACTGGCATCAGGTATCAAGGTGACACAGACAATACTCGGGTTTAAAGAACAATCATCCGTGAATAATATCTCTGTGGCAAATAGCACAGTTACATGGAAACAATCTCCTCAACCATATAATGCACAGTATCCAAAGAATCACGTATATCAGAGCGAATCTGGTCACGTGATGGAATTCGATGATACTAAAGATGCAGAGAGAGTACACATTGCACACAGAACTGGCACATTCTTCGAGATTGATAATGTAGGTAATCAAGTAGACCGTATCATGGGAATCCGTACCGTGATAGTAGATGCAGATGAACTTGTGTATATAAAGGGTTCCGGTCACGTTACTATTGACGGTGACATGTCGCTGAAAGTAAATAAAGCGATGCACGTGGAGATTACTGGTAATGCTAACGTCAAAGTAGCAGGGGATTATAACATAGATGTCGGTGGTACATTTAGGGTCAATTCAGCTGCATTTGAAATAGGTGGTAGCGGGTCGTCGAAGGTTACTGCACCTGCATTAGCTCTGAATGCAAATAATATATTACAGAATCCGTCGACTGGAGATATTATATTCTCTGGACACACTAACAGTTATGATGCAGTATCAGGTGTATCTCAATGGTCACCTTCAATTAGGATACCAGCACCTGTTACTAGAAAAGAAATGCAGGGGATTGAATTGGAAGATACTGAAGCATCCAAAATACTAGCAGGAGAGGATAAGGCTTTATTGAAAGTCGATGAAGATAAAACGAGTCCAGCACATACTCCAAGTAAAATATCAAGCATATATACACTTCCTTCGCTCATAACTTATGAAACTGTATTATCAGCAAACTTCAAAGTAAGAGATGTATCTGTTGGTAGTTTGGGCAGCAATTTCCCATTCTCTGGTCAACATGGTTTAACAGCAAAAGATATAGCAGAAAATGCACAGGGGTTGTGTCTAAACTGTCTTGAGCCAATAAGACAGCAATTTAGTTCTGTTGGATTTAAATTGAACTCTGTTGTTAGACCGTCTGGCAATCCTTATTCAAATCCTAATAGGATTTCTCAGCATGAACTTGGTATGGCGGCTGATATATCATTCTCTTCTATTAGAGGCCTGCCAAATGATAGAGAGAAGTTCTTTGACATTGCAAAATGGATAAAAGACAACATCCTCTTTGACCAGTTGTTGCTAGAATATCGAAACGGCGGGTCAGTTTGGATTCATATATCATATAACAAGACGAGCAACCGTAGAAACATAATGACAATGAACAACGATAAGAAGTATGATAACGGTCTAGTGTTGTTGAAAGAATTATAGGAGAGTGAACTCATGGCAATGACACCACAAGGAATGGCGAATAAGATATCGGCTGCTTTACCTGTTCAACCTGGAGTGAATAAAGAAACTTTCGATGCGTTTCTGTTAGCATTAGCAACAGGAATCATTAATGAAATCCAAGCAAATTCTGAGCTAGTTCCGATAACAACATATAGTGGTTCAGCTGGTGCAGGTATTATAACAGGAAAAGTGTCATAAAAAGTTGAAAATAGTTGACAAATAGTTGACAACCGTTCAAAATTAGACTGTGCCTCGATGATATTCTACTATTTTATGTGTATTAAATGAATAGATACTTGAATAGATACTTGAATTAAATAAATAAATTAAACAAAGACTTATAAGAGTTAATGAATAGATAAATGAAGGGCACATGAAAATGATTATTGAATTAAAAAGAGATTTCCTTTATCCACTATGTACTATCGGTACTCTAACAGTAGATGGTTTATTTGTTTGTTATACACTCGAAGATACTGTGAGAGAAGTAGATGGTGTAGATGTCAAAGAGTGGAAGATACCAGGTAGAACAGCTATTCCTCGTGGTGAATATGAAGTTGTATTGAGCATGTCAAACAGATTTAAAAAGATATTACCAGAAGTATTGAATGTGCCTGGTTTTGCTGGTATCAGAATACATACAGGCAATACACAAAAAGATACTGAGGGATGTATCTTAGTAGGTATGGTTAATAGAATTATATCAATCGGGGACAGTGTTGCTGCATTAAAGAAATTGCAACCCATGATAGAAAACGCTATTAAGAATAAAGAGAAAGTGACTATTAAATTATCATGAGTGCATGTTTAACAGGATTAATTGGATTATTCATAATCAATGTGGCTGTTATAATTTATTTTATCTTCCGAAATAAAGAGTTATCAGATGTCAGTAGCAAAAGGAAATCACCACTGGGTCTCATAACGAGAGAAGATGTTGCAACAACAAAGAGAGACCCGAGAATCTGAGTGATAAATAATGCCATATATCAATAAAAGTTACTATGGCAACCTATACAGATTTAAGCTTATCATTACAAGCACATCCATTCACTAAAGATATACTGAAGATTTCAGACGTTGATGCTGTGAAGCAATCAATGAAAAATATACTCTTCAGTGGCCCATATTCCTCTCCATTCAATACAGTTCAAGGCGCTGATATAAGAAGTGTCCTCTTTGAACAACTCACACCAGCTAATATAGTAACCATTAAACGAAAAATATCATTGTCGCTAGAGGACTTAGAACCTAGAGCTGCAATTGAAGACATTTATATCGGTGAGTCTGGTAATAATGGTATAAATATTGGTATATTGTTTCATGTTGTTGGTAATCCTAATCAGCAAACATTAAATTTCACATTTGAAAGAGTAAGATAATGCAAAAGATTCGCATAGGGAAACTTGATTTCCAAGACATAAAAGATTCGTTGAAGAATTATCTATCACAACAAACAGAATTCACAGATTACAATTTTGAAGGTTCTAATATGTCTCAGTTGTTGAACATATTAGCATACAATGCACATTATGATGCACTTGCTGCAAACTTCCTTGCAAATGAAGTGTTCCTTGATACGGCCACAAAGAGGAGTTCAGTTATATCCAGAGCGAAGGAACTCGGGTATAACAGCAGAAGTCGAAGAGCATCATCTACTCAACTTAATATTAAAATTGCCAATTTAATAAATGCTGATACTACATCATCAGTATTATTGCCAAAAGGTACAAGATTCACTACAAAAGTGAATGATGAATCATTTGTGTTCACTACTAAAGAAGGAGTTATTTTAGATAAACAAATTGAATTGGGTGCACCAATATTTGTAGGTACAGTTACTGTGTATGAAGGAATATTGACACAGAATTTGAGCACCTATGATGGTATCGATAATACAATCACTATCCCGAATACTGATGTAGATACTACTACAATTAAGGTTGAATTATACGAAGATAGTCAATGGGTAGAATGGACACAACCACAATCTTTCATGTCAGTAACTTCTACATCAAAAGTATATATGATTCAAGAAGGATTTAATGGTTATGAAATATATTTCGGTGATGGTGTATTGGGCAAGAAACCTCCGGCTAATACTCCGATTAGAATGACGTATATTGTTACTTCTGGTGATACTGCAAATGGTGCGTCAGTATTTTCTCTGACTTCTGAGCTCAATGGTGTGAATTCAAATACTATTATCACTCTGACACCAAATTCACCTACAGCAGGTGGATTATTAGAGGAATCAGTCGAATCTGTTAAACTGAATGCCAAGAACAGCTACGGTACACAGAATAGAGCAGTCGTAGCAGATGATTATGCCGACCTCGCTCAGCAGAATTTTGAACAAGTGAAAGAAGTATTAGCATGGGATGGTTCTACTACTACTCCACCAAGATTCGGTAAAGTGGTACTTTGTGTAAAACCTACTTCTGGTGCTGTATTATCTTCTGTCAATAAAAAGATAATATCCGACTTCTTGATTCGTAAGGGCGTCGGTAACATTAAAATAGATTTTATTGACCCTGAATATATCAATATTGAAGTTGATACTACGCTAAAATATTCAGTATCTGATTTGCAGTTGTCTCCATACGAACTTGAATATGTCGTAAAAGATGCTATAACAAATTATGCAGGCGATTCAATCAACAAGTTTAGAGGTGTTTTTAGATATTCTAATCTTGTGTCACTTATTGACTCCGCTGACTATTCGATTTCAAGCAACGAGACAATAGTTACATTGAATAAAGAAGTTAGACCGAATCTTTATGCTCCTAATAACTTCGTATTTACATATTCTAATCAAATATTAAAAGGAACGTTCAAGAGTACAAAATTCAACGATGGTATATTAGCTAATAAATTATTCTTGATGGACGTCAATGGAAAGATTCACTCATATTATTCTATTAATGGTAAAAACGTAATATATCATGCTAATGTTGGCACGATAAATTATATCACAGGCGACGTTGTATTAAACAACATATTGATGTCTAATGTCGATGACATGAAGTTCAAATTGTCAGTCAAACCAGCTACATTAGACATATATTCAAGTCAAAATATAATATTGACTCTGGTACAATCTAACATTAAAGTAAAAGCAATTAAGGACACCATTCAATGATTGAGCTGGCCCCAACAATCCCAGATGTGATATTATCACAAATACCAGAACAATCTCGTACTAAAGAGAATGCAAAATTCTATGCTCTATTAAAATATTATTATGATTGGTTGATTCAAGCTGGTCAACCTACTGATTTTATCCATAATATACTCGAATACCGGGATATTGATTTAACTACGGATGAATTTAGAGAACATATAGCATCATCATTATATCATGCAATACCATCAACATCGGCCGCGGACAAGGTGCTGATGACAAAGCACATTACTGAATTCTTGAAGTCCAAGGGTAGTCTTGAGTCTTTCGAGTTCATAATGAATGCTATATACGGTGAAATCATTCAAATAGATTGGAATTCAGATAAGCTTTTCAGAGCATCTGCTAATGAATATTCTCGAAGAGCATCTGTCGTAATAGAATCTGATACACCATGGTCACAAGTAGATAATGCTTTATTAGAACAAACGTTTCCTACACCAGCATCTGCTATTATTGAAAGCTGTGTTAGTACTACACACAATGGTAAAATATTAAATTGGCTAAAGCTCAATGATAAAAGTGTGATAGGAAGATTTGTACCTAAAGGAGTATCCAGAGCGCTCCACAATAACATCGATACTTCTTTACATTATATCGAAGAATATTACAAACCTGTATCCATCCTAACAGATGTATTAGAATTCACAGCCAAGACAGAAGAACATAGACCATATAATTCGCTGATAGTAAAACAGTTGGGGTCTGATTTCAGGGCTGTGATTCAATCTTTAGTATCCAGACGCTTAGAAACTGATCACTTCAACATTAAAGTAAAACTTACCAATATTACAGGTACATTTAATACTGGTGAGTTATATATATTTCCAGTAACCATAGAAGACTCTTTATACACAAAAACAGATTATGAAACAGGTGTAGTATCAAAATCCGTTGTCGGTGTTGCATTTGAAAATAATGGCTCTCTTTATACAACTGGAGATAAAATTTCGTTTTTAGCAGGTAATGGAACAAATGCTTCCGCAATAGTATCTGATATTGGTGCGGGAGGGGTCGACTCCGTTAATATCATCAAAAAGGGATATGGATATTCTGTCGGAGATAAACTTACTATCATCAATGATGCTTCGAGTGGGGATGGTCTTGATGTCATAGTCGACAAGATAGATGGCATCGATGGTAATGTTACTGTCACAACAGAATTGAATGCATTCACCATATCAGATGGTGGTTGGGGTTATGCAGTAAATGATGAGTTGATTGTACTCGATGGTAAGAGAAAAACAGGTACACCACCAGCAAGATTACAAGTGACATCAGTATCAACTGGTTGGTTATTCAAAGGAATTAAATTAATCCATAGTGGTAATAATTATCCTAAGTATTCAAAAGTCGAACTGATTAATTCTACTACATTAAGTAAAATAAGTGGATTTTCTGCTGTTCCATCCTTTAATAATACTGGTGGTATATCGAGTATAGAAGTAGTCACTTCGCCGACAATTACAACAAAGGACTTGACGATAATCGTAAATGGTTATGGTGCTAATTATGCTGCCAATCTATCTGGTGGTGCTGTAGTATCTTTTACACAAAATAATGTTGGGGTAAATTATATAAATCCGACAGTTGAGATTATAGGTGATGGTACTGGTGCAATCGCCTTACCTATTATGACTAGTGGTACGATAACTGGTATTACATTAGTAAGAGGAGGTTCAGGATATACTACTGCAACAGTTAAGATAAGTGAGAAATACGGTACTGGTTTCTCAGCTGTCCCGAAAATTCAAAATACGACTGATAACACCGGTACTATCACAGGTTTATCAATATTAACTCGAGGCGAATATGAAAGTCTGCCAAATTGCTTCGATAATGCACTCGTATCTAAAGTAGGTACAGGAGAAGATGCTAAGATATCGATGGATTTTAGATTGCTTAATTCATCCATTGACAATGCAGGACATTATTATCAAACAGCAAATGCTACAATAACAGGTAATGGCACAGGTGCAATATTCAATCCGATTATCAAAGATGGTGCAATTAATTCATTCAATATAGTGAATGGTGGTACAGGATATACTTATGCATATTTGACTGTTGTCGGAGGATATGATTTCGTAGGTGTTGCTAATATTTCTGGTGGGGTAATAACAGGTGTAACAATCTATAACTCTGGCTGGGGTTATGATACTACGAGCCAAGTTAATATCATAGGTGATGGTATTAATGCTAATATAAATTTGTTGGGTGTAGGTAATATCAAAGATGGTGTCTTGAAAGAACTTAGAATAATATCAGGAGGCACAGGATATTATTATGGTACAACAATATCAGCACCAACAAGTCAACCGGGTGCAATTCAAGCTACCCTCACTCCAATTATTGATAATGGTACAATCAAGAATGTCTTGAGTACAGAGGGCGAAGGATACATATCAGCAGATTTAGCTAATATATCAGTAAATGCTGGTACCGGTGCTGATATATCGGTGACTGTTTCTGGTACTGGTAAGATAGTATCATATCAAATCACAAATGGTGGTTCAGGATATTATACACAATCGGAAGTAACTCCTATATCATTAACTGCTGATATTGGTTCAGGTGCTATATTATTGCCCGTTTTGGATTCTGACGGAAAAATAATAGCAGTTAATGTACACGAGGGTGGTCAAGGATATACGAATAGTACTATCATATCTGTCGCTGGGAGTGGTACAGGCGCGACATTGAAAGCGGTAGTATATAAAAACAGAATAACAGATGTCATAGTAGTAACTACTGGTATCGGGTATCAATATGGAACATCTTCGATTGTTGTTGGCGATGGTTCAGGCGCGAATATAACTCCAGTAGTAGAAACTGGTATAACATCAGCCGAAGTGATAGCTGGCGGCATAAATTATGTAGAAGGTTCTACGACCATTATCATAACAGACCCTACTGGTACTGGTGCAGAAATTCAACCAGTGATAAGCAATAATAAAATCGTAGCATTAGATATTATCAATAAAGGAACAGGATATACAAATCCTACATTATCAGCTACTATTGGTTCTGGTGCAATACTTGAAGCAAAAGCAAAGAGACATATAACGGATTTTAATATTGTCAATGCTGGTATCGGATATACTTATGCAGATGTAGTGATTATTGGTGATGGAGAAGGGGCAGATGTAAATCTTACATTTGATAAACTAGGTTCGATTGATTCTGTTTCAATTGTAAATGCAGGCACAGGCTATACACTGACTCCATCCGTGATATTATCAGATGATAGCAATTATGGTGCGGTATCTAAAGTTGCAATAAAGTCTAATGGAGGTGGCTATACTACTCCACCTATTCTGATTTTAGAAAACAAATATGACGGACTAGGTGATATTATCGCTGGTGGTACAAAATTCTCTTCGTTTGGTACTAATATTGGTACTATCAAAGGAATATCGTTTTTGGATAATGGTGCATCTTATGATGAATTGCCAATACCAATTTTTCCACTTGTTGCAACTCTTGCTGAGAATGCAGCATTTAAACTTGGTGAGACAATAACTGTTTCATCTAATTCTTATAGAGATGTCACTGCACCAATTGATATATTATTAGAGAATGGAGATTTCTTATTATTAGAAGATGGTACTCAGTCGCAACTCGATGTATTAGACTCTACATTTGATTCTGGTACTACCGCAAAGGTTATAAGCTTCGATTATGAAAAGAATTTAATTAAGCTCGATATTACATCTGATATATTTTTTGTTGCAAGCGAACAACAGGACAAATTAATCATCACTGAAGATGGGTCTGATATCGTACACCAATTGTCTGCTTCTTTGGATGTTGGGGATGTATTAATCGGGGAAAAATCCGGCGCTCATGCTACGATTAAATATTTAAATCGTGCAACAGGCATTAGCATTGCAGGTGGAAATGGTTGGGGAGAGTTCAAGTTTATTAATAATGTCGGTAAATTGAATGAACATCTTTCAGTCCTAGCAGACAATAACAGATATCAGGATTATGCTTATGTAGTTAAAGCAGGAAGAGCATTAAAAGATTATGAGAAATTACTTAAAACAACAGTACATCCGGCTGGATTTGCATTATTCGGTGATGTAGTGATTCAATCCATGAATGAATCTAATATACTCAACGAGATTGGATATAATAAATTTATATCTACATTGTTCATATATTCGATATATGCAATGTATCAAGAGAGTGCTGTTGGTCAAGAGTGGTCGACATTAGACGACTTGTTCGGTGACTTTACGAAGTTTAATTTTGTCGATTTGTCCATAGATGTCGTTAAGAATCTGACTCCAACTCAGACGAGCAAAATAGTATATAGGACTATCAATGGATATCCAAGTGCTCCTATAGCCACACCAGATTGGTCTAAATGGGTATTGACTAATAATATTCAGGTAATAAAGAATTATTCAATCGGCCCTGATAATCAATTGAATATGTTTAGATTATCTGATTTGTATGCTACGCATAGTGCGACTCTTTATAAAATTGTACCTGTTGCTGCCACAGGTAGAACATATTCAGTAGATTTTATGATAAAGAAACAAATAAATCCTCTTACTTATCCTAGGATTGATTTGACTGACAGTGTGATTGGTGGATTATCATTTTCAGTTGTTTTTAATACAGAAACAGGAGAAGTTAAGACATCTGGCACAGGTACAATCGAAATTTTATCTGTCGGTGATTTCTGGTATATAAGAGCTATACGCACTGTCGTAGCTGCTGGTGCTAATTTTAAAGTTACACTTATTCCTGCCTTCGCTAAGATGACATCTTTTATTTCTGCTCCTTGGACAGCTGATATTACTGCAATAGGTTCAATTTCTGCATCAGCACCAATAGTAAAAGATATAACTGGAGTCACTCCATTACTCGAATATGTTAGAGCAGTTAATAGTACGTATGCTGATATGATGTTTTACATAACACCAACAGAAACTGATATCGTTGTTATCTAATGATAAATAAATAGAAGATTAATTAAAGGAACATATATGGCTGCAATCATCCGAGATACTTTCAAAACAACTGCACTTTTAAATTTCGTCAATTCATTAAATACAGACTCATTGTATCTTGGTATTGGTCGCTCACAGCCATGGGATTTAGTATCAGATTTAGACACTACAGTACCTCTACCAGAAAATACGTTAACAGATATTAACGCTGACTGGGAAGATATGTTGTCATTGAAGAAGGTAGTATCAAGCGATGTATACACTGGTATTTTCAAAGAAATGTGGCAAGCTAATGTTAAATATGACACTTGGCGACACGATTGGAATGGTTCGATTACTGCCGTTTATAATGGACCAAATCAAGCACCTACGACTCCAACATCTTTGGGCGATGTAAAGTGTTTTGTTATCACTAGTAACTTTTCAATCTATGTATGTTTAAAACAGGGTGTAGTAAATGGAATCGTACAGCCTTCGATTTATTCTCCTGAAGTAGGTATAGGAATTGGAGTTAATACTGGTGTAGTTAAAACAGCAGACGGATATTATTGGAGATTCTTAGCTACTACATCTCCAGCTGAGTTGGTTAAATTCTCTAGCAAATATTACCATCCGATTGCAACTGTTTCGATTGCGCCAGCGCCGACTGACCCGTATTATACTCAATGGTTGCATCAAGGATATGCCGCTCAACACAAAGGTGGCATTTATGTAATTAATGTGTTGTCTGGTGGAACTGGATATAATAGTGGTATTGCAGGTACAAGAGATGTAACTAATGCAGAAACTGATGCTGAATTCAAAGTAATCGGCGATGGTCTAGGCCTAGAATATACTGTTACATACGGTGCTGGTGGTTCTATTAGTGATATTGAAATAACCAATCCAGGTTCAGGATACACTCATGCTACAATATCTCCTAATGTTGGAACAGGTGCTTCATTTGATGTCATATATACACCTATGAGTGGATTAGGAACAGACCCAGTTAAAGATACTGTTGCTAGATTTTTATTAATTAATTCGATTTTGACTGGTGCAGAAGGTTCAGGGGACTTCACCATATTAAATGATTATCGCAAAGTGAGTCTAGTATATAATCCTACATTATTCGGTACATCAACAATTGCTACTACATCTACATTAGATGCGACGTATAGCATTGGCATCGATATCGGTCTCGCAGCAAATGCATATCCGATTGATTCGATTGTAACTGGTGCGACGTCTGGCGCAAAGGGAAGAGTCGTAGATTACAATTCTACTACCGGTATCCTTCGTATTATTAGAACATCGTCTGAAAATCTAGGTAATCTTGGTGCAAACAATTCTTTTCAATTATTCGAGAGTATCACTGCAATTGGAGGTACTGGTAATAGTGCAATTTCTAGTATAGGTGACCCAGAAGTACAAACACATTCAGGCGATATCATTTATTCTGAATATAGAACACCGATAACTCGCTCTGAACTTCAAGTTGAAAATTTGAATATCATAATCAAGTATTGAGGTATACAAATTCGTGATAAATAACGATAGAAACATAACAGGAACAATAAATGCTTAATCTAAATACATATCCATATTATGATGACTTTGATTCATCTAAAGGTTATCATAAAATCTTGTTTCATCCTGCTAAGCCAGTACAAGCAAGAGAATTAACACAAATCCAGACAATCCTTCAGGAGCAAGTGAAGAGACATGGTGACCATGTATTTAAGAATGGAACAGTTGTTATTCCTGGTCATATATTCTATGATGACAAAGTAAAATTCCTGAAACTTGAAGTGAATTATAACGAAGTAAACATCGAAACTTATATTTCTGATTTAGTTGGTAATACAATCGTGGGTGATACTAACGGTATCACAGCAACCGTATTGCATTATGATGTTTCTACTGATACAGATCAGCCTACGATTTATATTAAATACTTGTCGGCTGCAGGTACTGTACAAGAATTCTTATCTGGTGAAACATTGACCAGTATAGAAATTCCAGGTTTGACTTTCAAAATTTCGCCACTCACTGCATATACGGGTTCAGCTTCTATATGTACAATAGGTGAAGGTGTTTATTATGTAAATGGATATTTCGTCCAAGTGCTCAAACAGACAGTGACAGTATCAAAATATTCTAATACAGCATCAGCTGTTGTTGGTCTCGATTATACGGAATCTATTGTAAGTGAAAACGAAGATGAGTCGTTGAACGATAACGCATTCGGCTTCACAAATTATAATGCACCCGGTGCACACCGATTAAAAATAACATTGGATTTGGTTAAAAAACCATATGAGTACACCTCTGCTGACACGGCTGAAGTTAAATTCATCGACTTGCTTAAGGTCAATGCAGGTAAAATCGAATATCTGAAAAATGACACAAAATATGCTGAAATCGAAAAATGGTTAGCTCGTAGAACTTATGATGAATCGGGTGATTATGTAGTCGAACCATTTTCTTTTAGTGCAGCAGAGTATCGCAATAATGATAGAGGTGCTTGGGTTACTAATAAACCGTATCTCATTGGTGATTTGGTGTCGAACAGCGGTAAAACATTCATTGCTATGAATCAAGGTTATTCAGGTTCTTCAGCTCCAAGTCACTCTTATGGTATTGTATCAGATGGTGTCATATACTGGAATCAAGTGCCCAATAAGAGATTGTTCGCTAATAAAGGAACTACATTAATAACAAGTGATATATTAGACGACCACATTGCGGCTGAAACTTCTATGTCAATAGAAACTTCGCCAGGTAAAGCATACGTTCAAGGATTCGAGATTAAATTTAATTCTTCTACATCTACTATCATTTCGAAGGCAAGAGATACTAGACAATTATCTCAAGCTCAATTATACACACCAGCTGGTTCTTATATTATAGTAAAAGATATAATTGGGCTACCAACGATTACGGATAATCTGACTAGTGTTAATATATTAGACGTAAGTGGTGCTACTATTGGTAGTGCTTGGGTTAGGTCATTAGAATATCTTTCCGGTACACCTGGTTCAACGGATACGTATAGATTATTTTTGTTTAATATAAAATTAAATAGAGGAAAGAATTTCGCAAGAGATGTATATTCTTTTTCTAATGTTTCATTCACCGCAAAGGTAGTATCCAAGTTGATTCCTTTAAGCGGTTCTGGTACATCCGCTACTACTACCGTAACTGGTGTTGGTACTTATTTCGACTTCGAATTATCTGTTGGTGATAGAATCGTAGCAGGTGGAACATCAGCAAAAGTAACAGCAATCACAAGTCCAACATCGATAACTACATTTGTTAATATTTCTGCATCTGCTAGCACTCTATATAGAGAAGTCGCAGAGATAGTATCGTTGGGTGATTATGTTAGAACACTACCATCTACTGCTATCAATACATTGAGAGATAGCAATGGTGACATCGATATGCAATATGTCGTCACTAAATCTTATCAATTTACTACTGTTGGTACATCATACGATATTACATTAACTAACGGTGAAACTTTCTTACCTACTGAACACATTGTTGTCGCAGTTTCAAGTGGATTACCAATTAACGCAACATATTCACTTGATGTTCCAGCTACCACATTGACAATCGGTGGATTGGCTGGAGTAACTGATTACAAGGCGTTGGTTCTTGTAAAAAGAACAGGTTCTTATGCTAAAGAAAAGAGTAAATCATTGGCTGTTGGTGTATTAACATTAACTAATGCTACTCTACAAAAATATTACAGCAAGAGCATCTCATTAGGCGAAGCAGATTGTTTGCGCATCATTAAAATAACTGAATCAGGTAGCCCAAGCGACAAGGCAAATTATGTCGAAGCTGGTGAATCTGATATAACGACAAAATACGTATTTGATAATGGTCAGAGAGCAGAATTTTATGATGTCGGTAAGATAAAAACGAGTAGAACTACTACGAGGCCGATACGAGTTGTCTTTGAATATTTCGTCCATTCAGATGGAGATTATTTCAGCGTAGATTCATATTCATCTATACCAGCTGCCATGTTGCAACCAGTTAGAATAGGTACAACAGAATATTATCTACCAGATTGCTTAGATTTCAGAAGTAGAATTTCTGATAATGGTACAGAATTCAATGTTGCAACTGGTGCATCTGTATCAGACCCGTTATCATCTGAGTCTACTATGAGTACTAGCTATTCATATTTCTTACCAAGAAAAGATGCTCTGGGTATATCAAGTTCAGGTGAAATGACTTATATCATCGGTGGCACAATGGCATCAGGTATGACATTAGCTACGTTAATCGTAGCACCAAAAACAAAAGTACCAGCTACTGATGTAGTATTCTCTGATGACCAAGTGCTCAATTATACTATGAAAGACCTCAAGGGTATTGCTAAAAGATTGGATAATGTCGAATCGCAAGTAGTACTCAATAAAATCGAAAAGAGTACTGTGAATATGTCCATTAAAGATAGTTTTGGACTTGAACGAGATAAGAATGGATTCTTGATTGATGATTTTAGTAATCTAGGTGTTTCGGATATATCAAATCCGGATTTATCTACTGCAATTGACCCGATAAATAAAGAGTGCAGAGCAATATCTGTGTTGGATGGTGTTACATTAATGGAACCGACTGGTATAACGGATTCTGCTAGAAATGCTGCTCGATACAAATTGACTGGTAGTTTAATAACACTTCCTTATGAAGAAGTGACTATGATTAACCAAATCGTTGCATCTAAAGCGGAAGTAGTACAAGCATATTCAACACTGGATTTTACCGGCAAATTAACTGTATCACCTGCATCTGATAATTATACCACACACGAGTATTCTACTATCAATGACCCATCTATACAACTTGCACCTAAGACGAATTATATTGACCAAACGTCTAGAATATATGGTGGATATTCATATTGGTATGATGGCGAACGGATTTATCGAAGATATCACCGCTATGGCCGTTATGGACACGGCGATTAATCGGATTTAATTTATGACAACAACTACTACAAACATATCCACTAGTACCACAATAGAGAAAGTCGCTACTGGTTCTTATACATTGGTCGATAATTTCAATGCATCTAAGCTCAGAGCTAGAACTATTGTATTATCTGCAATAAAACTCAAACCGTTTACTACGATGAATGTATTCTTGAGCGGGATTAATGTAAATTCTGATTTTGTTCCATGTACAAAAGTAGAAATAACTTCAACTGGTACATTTTATGGTTCAACTGGGATACAACGAAATGATAATATTTTATTGCGCGCCACAGCAATAAATTCCTATGATACCATATTATTGGGTGATGTTATTACTTGTGTGAATGGCAGTGCAGTAGTCGTAGCAGATGAAATTATACACGATAAAGTCACAGATACTAATAAGCGTGTATTGTATGTCACTAATATCAAAGGTTCGTTGTCAGGTACAATCACTGGTAGTGTGAGTTTATCTACTGGTGTTGTTGTTAGTGTTGCTGCTGGCGATAGAACCACAAATTCTCTCGGTAATTTTTATGGTGCACTTGTGATTCCTTCATTCACATTCGACTCTGGTATACATAAAATACTTTTAAGTGATGACATCACACCAGACCCGAATGCTTCTAGTACATCAGCAGACGCATCATATTCGTCTAATGGTAATATTGTGACACATACAACACATAATACATCAAGCGAGAGAAGTGTTACTACGGTCGTAGATAGAACAACAACGACATGGTATCATAATCGATACAATCATTACAGGTACGACTAATTTATGAGCGCAAACATTTCACCATTAGCACAAACATTTAAGGTAGATGAATCATTTACTGGGGGTGTACTTTTAACATCAGCTGATTTATTTTTTGCTACTAAAGATTCAGTAACTCCTGTTGAGATTCAGATAGTAGATACACTAAACGGATATCCTACTGATTTAATAGTAGAAGGTTCTAAAGTCGTTTTATCTGCTAGTTCAGTAACTGCATCTGCTACTTCTCTTGTGCCGACCAAATTCAAATTCGATTCTCTTGTGTTTTTGGAATCTGGAAAAGAATATGCGATTAAGGTATTGACTAATTCTCCTAAATACAAAGTATGGACGTCAGTTATGGGAGAAAACAGAATTGATAATCCCGCTGTTTTAATTACACAACAGCCTGCACTGGGTTCATTATTTAAATCACAAAACAATTCTACCTGGACAGCAGAACAACTTCAAGACTTGTCATTCAGATTAAATAGAGCCAAGTTTAATACTGGTGTAATTAGTAATGTATCTCTAGTAGAAGCGCCAAAAAATGATATTGCTTATTTGGTACCTAACCCATTTAAGACTACTGCCGGTCAAACAGTAGTAAAAGTCCATCATATAAATCATGGTTATGCACCTGGTATGTTATTGACCTATACTGGCAGCGACGATTCCACATTCAATGCACAATTTTCTGTCTTGACTGTCATAAATTCTGATTATTACACAATCGGCCTATCGACACCAGCAGCTGCAACTAACAAGGTAGGAGGTTCAGTTGTGTCGACTGAAAAATCTATCAAATATGATACCATCATGTTGACAGGAATATCAGAGGGAAGAGATGTTGGTACTAAGATTACTGCGAGATTATCAAACAGCACAGGCAGAGATGGTGCAGATACTGATATTACTCCATACGAATTTACAGATTTGACATCAAACAAGTATGTATATACGTCCTCTAATAGGACTTCGAAACTTGCAGGTGTCAATTCATTCAACTTGAAAGTCAATCTGAGTTCAAATAATGATGCAATGTCGCCTGTCATCGATTTGGAATCGTTATCAGTAGATTTAATTGGTAATAAAATTAACAAACCGTCTTCTAATACTGATATCGATTTTAATATAGATGGAGAAACTATCGTAGTTGGTTCATCTAATGTATCTTTTGTTGCTGCAACTAACAAAATTACTATACCGAGCACGACTGATTATACAAAAATAAAAGAGGGTGCATGGGTTAAAATAATTGATGCTGGTGGTTTAAATAATGGAATCGAAGGATATATCTCTAATATCGATACTGATGCTAATACATTGACTATCGTCGGTGGAGCATTGCAAGACCAATCTGGTAGAAGTGCTACTATCGACCAATATATTTCTTTCATTTCTGAAACATCGAATGGAGGAACAGCAGAATCTAAACATATAACTCGTCAGGTAAATCTGGCTAATAAATGTACTGGATTCAGGATAATGTTTGATGCTAATATCCACACAGATGCTGATATTGAATTGTATTATAAGACAGGTCTTGGTGGTACTGATATTTCTAATATCGGCTGGACAAAATATCCTATCACATATAAAAAATCAGTGAACGAAACAGATTTTATTGCATACGAATATAATATCACGGACATCGAGTCTTTTGACCAGTTTAAACTCAAGTTTGTATTCTTGAGTTCAAACACAGCAGTAACTCCTAGGATAAAATTATTAAGAGTTATAGCACATGCATAAAACAGATGTAGAAAATATATTACAAGAAAGACCTGGTATTCTTATATCAACTGCTAAACCAACCGGATATTCAATTCAACATAAGAAGATGCGGGAACTTGAGGCTGATAGGATTAAAATAAATACATTAGAGGCCGAGATGAGTTCAATAAAATCCATGCTTCAAGAAATTCTTAATAAGGTTAAATAACACATAAAATGGCTAAACCGATAGTAGAGTTGTACAACAGTTTTGAAGAGTGGAGATTGATTACTAATGTTATCTCGAATAATGTTGGTGACCCTGAATTAATATTACCAGACCAGACGTTTACGGTAAGTGATGTCACATCAGCATTGAATGACTTATATACAAAGAAATTCAATAGAAGCGGCGGTGATATTACAGGTAATATTTCTGTTGCAACTAATAAATTCAACGTAACTGCATCGACTGGTAATACAAGTATTGCAGGTACATTGGGTGTAGCAGGTAATATGTCAGTCAACACCAATAAATTCAATGTAACTGCTACATCAGGTAATACAAGTATTGCAGGTACATTGGGCGTAACAGGTGCAACTACTCTTACTGGTTTATTGACAACGAACGGTAATTTGTATGTAGGTGCAAGTAAAGTAACAATGTTATCCTCGAATGGTAATACGGCAATTGCTGGTACATTATCTGTCGCAGGTACAACTTCACTGGCGATTACATCTACTACGACACTGACAGCTACCGGTGCTTGTTTACTTTCATCTACTCTAGGTGTTACCGGTAACCTTTCAATAAACACTAATAAATTCAACGTTACTGCTGCATCGGGTAATACGGCAATTGCTGGTACATTGTCTGTCGTTGGTACTACTACACTGTCTTCATCATTAGTATCAACTACTGGTACTATCACTACTAATAAGCCAATATTATCAGCCACTCAAACCTGGAATAGCGCTGGTACTTTATTCAAAGGAATATCTATAGATATTACTAATACAGCATCAGCAGCAGGGTCTTTATTGTTGGATTTTAAACTTGCTGGAGCAGATAAATTTGGCATCGATGTAAATGGTGCTGTCAAACAATATTTAACCGGCACATATTTAGCTAGAACAATATTATCAGGACCAAGAGGAGTAAGAGAATATCAGGACTTGATGGATGATGGTATTCAAGGATTGCCTGGCACTCCTGGTATAGAAACGGATTCGTTTGAATGGGGATTCACTTGGAATGCTAAGTGGGATTCGGGTACTCAGACATATATTAAAGACAGAACACTTGCTGGTGACCATGCTTTAATGTATAGGATTAATAGAAAATTTGGCAATCAGTGGTGGTTTTCTGAAGGTACATCTCCTGGTAGTCCTATCTTATGGACAAAAAAGGTCGACTTTGATTTACCAGCAAATACATATACGTTCAAGAATGGTGCTAATGAAACGATTATTACCCCAACTGAACTGACGACACAAATTGTAAATGCTACTGATAAATTAATTGTAGGACAAATATCATATTTCGATGCACTAGAAATTATTACTACATCAACTACACCTGCTGTGATTGCATCGATGCCAATAGCGACATATAGGTCTGCTACGTTTGAAGTACAAGCTGTCAATTCGACTGGTGGCAAATATCATAGAACAAATATATCTTTTATTCACAATGGAAGTACATCAGATTCATTAGAATTCGGGTCTATCAATATAGGTGGTCTGTGTGCAACATATACAACTCAATTGAATGCAGGCAATGTTGAAATTATTGCAACACCAACTAGCGCAAATTCAACAATATTCAAGATACACGTTCGTTTGATGAGCGCTTAAGGAAAATAAATGGCTGAAATAAAATTAAATGTACCGGTTGGATTAACGGTTGGAATTACACCAATCAATAGTATAGATGCATCGAATAATGCTACATTCAATACTTTATCTGTATCTGGTGCTACTACTCTTGGTGCACTAAGTTCATCTACATTGGCAGTGAGCGGAGCTGCGACATTTTCTACTATACCGACATCACCAACCCCATCTTTAAATGATAATACTACTAAGCTTGCAACTACAGCTTGGTTCTTTACTCAAAAATCCAATGTTGCTCCTCTCATGGACGGTGTTGCTGCCATCGGTGCAAGTACACGATGGTCACCAGAGAATCATATTCATCCTTCTGACACGAGTAGGTTGACCGTAATAAATCCATCTGCTACTGGCTCATTGTCAGTAACAGGAGATATATTAACTGGTGCATCTACTCCAATTGCACTCTTTAGTCAGACATGGAATAATCCAGCTACTTCATTTAGTGGAATAAAATTAACAGTAACAAATACGGCATCTTCTATTACCTCGCGTATTTTGGATTTAAAGGTAGGGTCGAATGAGTTTGGAGTGGATGTAAACGGTTCAATTGTACAGAAATTGTCCATACCAAACAATGCAAGAGATATTGTTGGGGTTACAGGTGCTAGACATATTAGAGAATACCAGGATTTAGTAGATGATGGTGTGCAAGGTCTCCCAGGTGTAGCTGGAGTATCTACTGATTCAATTGAATGGGGATATACTTTTAATTCCAAATGGGATACTGGCACATCTACCTATATTAAAGATAGAAGTAATGCAGGCGACCATGCATTAATGATGAGGACAACAAAGAAATACACTCAAGATTGGTGGTTTTCAGATGGTACCACAGGTGGTTCTGCTATAGCATGGACAAATAAAGTAAAATTCGACCTACCTAATAGTGCATATACATTTGCTGGTACAATTAATACAACGGCATTAAATGTTTCTGGCAACATACAGACAGGTACTTGGAATGCAACGACAATATCAACTACTAAGGGAGGTACTGGTAGAACAACGATAGGAACAGCAAATCAATTCCTGGGTGTCAATGCAGCAGCTAATGGACTTGAATATAAGACTTTTACAAGCACAGATAGTTCATTGTCAATAATGTATCCAAGTGCTGGGGTCATTGATATTAAATTAGTAGGAACATTGCCCGGTAATATAAATTTCAGTGGAGATTTATCAGTAGGTGGTTCAGCTCCTAATCATAAATTCTTGGTATTGGCAGCATCTGGTAATACTGATATTAAGGGAACACTAGCAGTAACAGGTGCAACAACGTTATCGAGCACTTTGGGTGTTACCGGTGACTTTAATGTCAATACAAATAAGTTCAATGTAACTGCCGTATCTGGTAATACAACAATTGCTGGTACATTGGTAGTCGCTTCAGCTACTACATTATCGAGCACTTTGGGTGTTACTGGTGCAACAACATTATCGAGCACTTTGGGTGTTACCGGTGACTTTAATGTCAATACAAATAAGTTCAATGTAACTGCTGTATCTGGCAATACGGCAATTGCTGGTACATTAGGTGTAACAGGTGCAACAACATTATCGAGCACATTAAACGTTGTTGGAGCATTATCGGTTAACACCAATAAGTTCAATGTAACTGCTGCCACTGGTAATACGACAATTGCTGGTACATTGGGAGTCGCTTCAGCTACTACATTATCCAGCACATTAAACGTAGTCGATTCATTATCGGTTAACACCAATAAGTTCAATGTAACTGCTGCTACTGGTAATACAACAATTGCTGGCACATTAGGTGTAATAGGTAAGACAACAATTACAGATGTTTCACTTAACACTCTATCATTAAATGATGGTGCAGGTGATGCTACTTTAATTGCAGCGACTACTACTACACTTGTCTCTGCTGGTACATCTACAATAGCAACGGTCCCTGGCACATATAAAGCTGTTGAATTTTTAGTCAAATGTTCCGTTGCTTCTGCTGGTGCATATCAATTGATTAAATTGCTTGCTGTCAATGATGGTGCATCTACAACTGCTGTAACTGAATTCGGTAATATTGAAATTAATGATACTGGCGTTTCGTATGATGTAACATCGGCCGTCGGCGCGATGTCATTAAGAGCAACTACTACTATTGCAAATTCCGTATTCACCGTAATTGCGACATCAATAAAGTAATAAATAGATTATAATAAATTGTAGTTTTCGGGGATAGGGAACCGAGTTATGGCACAAAAACGATTCAATGCAAAAAATGGTATTTCAGTTGGTGGAACTGGTGTCGCTGCACCAATAGATTTCATCGACGAGACTGGTCAAATTCTGTCAGGCGCTCGAATATCATTCTTAACAAACCCAACAATCACAACAGATCAACCACTATTCAATGCTAATCAGACATGGAATGCTAGTGCAACTCCATTCAGTGCATTTAGAATAAATGTGACAGATACTGCATCTAATGTTTCGTCTAAACTTGTAGATTTACAAGTAGGTGGAATATCTAAGTTTTATGTAGATAAAACAGGTAACGCAGTAATCGCAGGCGACTTGACAGTACAGGGCACAACAGTCACGATGAATACTTCGACTGTTGATGTCGAAGATACCAATATAACGTTAGGTAAAGTAACAACACCAACAAATACTACTGCTAATGGCGGTGGTATTACATTGCTTGGGACAACAAATAAGACAATCATTTGGGATTCAACAAATACAAATTGGACATCAAGCGAAAATTTGAATATTGCAACAGGAAAAGTATTTAAGATAAACAATGTTTCAGTATTATCTAATACTACGCTAGGTTCATCGGTTGTCACATCATCACTGACATCAGTAGGTACTATTGCAACTGGTGTTTGGAATGGCACTGTTGTTGCTGGTCAATATGGTGGTACAGGTGTTGCTAATACAGGTAAAACAATCACTCTTGGTGGTAATTTAACAACTTCAGGTGCATTTGCGACTACATTTACTGTATCAGGTGCAACTAATGTCACCTTACCCACATCAGGTACGCTAGCTACTACATCACAATTGCCGACAGTCAATAATGCTACATTGACGATGAATGTATCTGGTGTCGGGTTAAGTGGTTCTCAGACATTCACATCAAATCAGAGTTCAGCTGCTACATTTACCGTTACTTCAAATGCAACATCTGCAAATACTGCTTCTACGATTGTATCAAGAGATGCATCTGGGAATTTTAGTGCTGGCTCGATATATGCGACCGCATTAAATGGTACTTCGATCAAACTCGGTACAGAATATGAACAAAGATTCTTTAGATTGGGCGGCGGCACAGATTTGGGTTGGAAGATACTAGCGACTGTTGTTCAAGGAACTAGTATATATTCTGCTACTAGTTTCTATGTAGATGTAGTTGATACTAGGGGAAATCACGCGCAGTTTCTATATACTCAAAAATCACTACCATTCAAAGTAACTTGTGTAAGAAGCTCTGGAGTATTAGATAATATAAATGCAGCGTATGTATCTGGCCCAGTAAACGAATACATAAGAGTATCTAAAACAGCTACTGGTAATTATGAAATCCAAGGAAGAACTCCAGCGAATTATGATAATATCGATATACGAATAAGAGTTTCTTATTCGTCTGATGGAACTGTAACATATTCAGACGGTACTGTTGCAGGTGATACACTAGGTACAATGTATGTTCCAAATAATACATACGGCAGTTATTATTTTACAAATATATATGCAACGACATTAACTGGAGCATTAACCGGTAATGCTTCAACTGCTACGACATTACAGACAGCAAGAACCATTGGTGGTGTTTCATTTAACGGTTCTGCTAATATAAATCTACCTGGTGTAAATGTTGCTGGTAATCAAAATACAACTGGTAATGCTTCAACTGCTACGACATTACAGACAGCAAGAACCATTGGTGGTGTTTCATTTAACGGTTCTGCTAATATAAATCTACCTGGTGTAAATGTTTCTGGTAATCAAAATACAACTGGTAATGCTGCTACTGCTACGACATTACAGACAGCAAGAACCATTGG
>Ga0210016_1000492_pt1 | contig 35102 bp, 35 predicted proteins | sample CryGeyCG2014_300_FD_185454 | JGI IMG/M metagenome (GOLD analysis project Ga0210016, IMG submission 185454) | Groundwater microbial communities from aquifer - Crystal Geyser CG02_land_8/20/14_3.00 (SPAdes) (version 2) | ecosystem: Environmental > Aquatic > Deep subsurface > Groundwater | place...
CTTCATCGTGACCCCGCATCTGGTTTCCCTGGTGGCCATCACCTTTCTCTGCTTTGGAATTTGCTATCTCGTCTTTATGCGGCAGGAAATCAGAACGGTCTGAAATCGCATAGCGCAAAGAGCATGGAGCATCGAGTGTAAATCACCCCCACCTTTGTCCTCCCCCATCCCCGGCCTCGCTCCGCGAAGCGGGGCGGGCAAGGGGGAGGGAATTGTACGGGGGTTGTTGTTTCCCTCTCCCCTGGCGGGAGAGGGTGGGGGTGAGGGGGATTCATGCCCGTTTCCAGGCGAGAGATCTTTGGCTGGGCGATGTATGATTTCGCCAACTCTGCCTTTGCCGCCACCATTCTCGCCGTCATCTTCAATCAATATTTTGCAACCGTTGTAGCAGGAGGAGAGAGAGGAGTTGAATTTTTCGGATTTCGTCTCCACGGCGCCTCCTTCTTCACTTTTTCCGTGGCTCTCAGCATGGCCATCTCGGCATTGCTCTCTCCAATTTTAGGCGCCGTAGCGGATGCCTCGGCTTCGAAGAAGCGGTTTTTGATGGTTTTCTGTTATGCCGCTATTCTCTTCACTGGCCTCCTCTATTTCGTTCATGCGGGTAACTATTGGAGGGGTGCGGTCTTCTTCATCATCGCCAATATTGGTTTCGCTGGTGGAAATGTCTATTACAATGCCTTCCTTCCTGAAATTTCGACTGATCAAAACATTGGTCGGATTTCAGGTTTAGGGTGGGCGTTGGGATATATTGGGGGAGGAGCGCTTCTGGGGATCAACTTGATCATGCTGAAATACCCAGATTGGCTTGGATTCCCTGTTGGGTATTTTACGGTTCAGGATTGTTTCTTCTCTGTCGCTTTGTGGTGGCTGATTTTTTCCCTTCCCACTTTTCTGTTTTTAAGAGAGAGGGCAAAAAAGACCCTTCCGTCTTTTGGAAAAAGTTATTTCAGCGAGGCTTATCAACGTCTCCAACATACCTTTCGGCGAATTAAAACCTTCAGGGAATTGACGAAATTTCTAGTGGCCTACCTCATTTACAACGATGGAATCGAAACAGTCATCATCATGGCTTCGATCTTTGGGGCTGAAGTGTTGGGGATGGAGACGGGCGAGATCATTCTCTTCTTTTTGATGATCCAGGGAATCGCTTTTTTCGGTTCTCTCATTTTTGGATTTTTAGCAGATGCGATCGGGAATAAGAAGACAGTGATGATTTCTTTAGGAATCTGGTCTCTCATCGTCATTTGGGCATTTCAGTTGGGGATCATCTGGGATCCGAAGACGGAATACTGGATCTTAGGGGTTCTGGCAGGGATGGTGATGGGTGGAAGCCAGGCCGCCTCCCGTTCTCTTCAGGGAATCTTTACTCCTGATGCCAACAGCGCTGAGTTTTTTGGGTTCTTTGCCATCTCTGGGAAATTTGCTTCTGTTTTTGGACCACTGATCTACGGAATTCTGATTGCGATTACAGGTAGTGTCCAATCGGGCATCCTTTCCGTCCTCCTCTTTTTCATTGTTGGAATGGCCATCCTTTGGACCGTCAATGAAAAGAAAGGAATGGTGGAGAAACAGCAACCGGTCATATAAAAAGAGAGGGGTCAAGGGATCCAGGGTCCAAGGGGTCAAGTAGTGTTACTTTTTTGAAATAAACCCTTGAACCCAAGAACCCTGGGACCCTGGAACCCTTATTAGTATTTGAACCTAATCCTATATTTCGCCTTTACTTCTTTGTCTTTAGCTACGGGTACTTCAAACCGAATCAAGTGAGCGCTAAGCTTCTCATAAGGATGGGTGTTTGAAAGCATCTCCCAATCGCCAGGAATGGGTTCTTCCACTAACACCTTAATATCTTCCTTTTTGTGATTTCTTAGACTCACCTCAAACGCCACCTCATAAAGATTGTAGCCGAGATGTTTGTAGTCCATCTGCACTCTCTCTCCAACCACATCAAAGGCTTCTCCGATTTTAATCTTAAATTTTTCATCTTTTGGGGTGTGGTCGATTCGATCCTCTCCGATGAACTGGAGGCTTCCATCTTTGTCCTCTTTATAGACCCGGATCGTCCCTTTGGGAAGAGGAATTCCGAGGTTATTCTTTTTAGTGTTTTCCAGTTCAAGGAAGACCCCAATCTTTTGTTTATTCGACCTCTGGTCAACTCGGTAATAATAGTATTGGGGATAGCCTGAAAAGATAAAGAGTTTCTTAATGGGAACCTGATTGGCGTCGAGAAGGGACATCTGCTTGGTTTGATTATCTTTGATCGTGGTTCTTCGATCCAGGGTATAGAGATGATATTCGAAGAAGGATTCCTCCTTGAATTGTGGGCTGGCTGCCTCTTTCGCCGCGGCCATGGGCCTGGCATAATCCATTCTCATCTCTCCCTGAACCCGATGGATATCACCAGCCACTAATTTCAGCAGGGCATTCTGGTAAGTAGCGCCACTCCGATTATCAATCGTAACCCAACCGTTCAAATCGGTCATCGTATCCAATTTATTTAAGACTGCCACATAGTCGGCCTTCCAGTTAATTCCTGATGTAAGGTAAGAAGCTTCCAACTTTTGAGGTTTTGAAAGTTTGTTTTCCAGCATCCAGACCAATGTGGGTTGAGGGATAAGGTTTTCAGGGATTTTGGAGAGGAGGACCCGTCCGTAATGACCGATATGGATCTTGTCTCCGATTTGGAAGATATTCCCACCTTGAGTAGAGAGGAGAGTTGCCTCGACCATCTCCTCTTTTTTTGTTTCGGGGTTGAACGTAGCAAGCTGGACCTTCTGGCCCACAAACTTTTCAAGAAGTTTCTGAGGGCTGAGAAGATCGTATTCATAGTTCTGTTCCAAAACATTGAGGCTCGATCCATTGATCAAAGATTTGATGTGGACGGTTGTGGGGTCAATCTTTGCCGCCACATCCATGAATTTGAGTTCATGAATTCCGGGTTTAAATTCGATGATCCGGATATCCTTGACCAGTCCCACATTTGAATTGTAAATGGTCACGGCCACATCCTTTTGATCCTTGAGGGTGCTGGTCAGGGGTGCAGCATACCCCACTTGAAGTGAAAATAGGAAGGAGACGAGAATGATTAAAACGATTAGCCTTTTCATTGGAAACCTCCTTTCCCTCGCCCTTGTCTACCGCCAGGCAGGCTTCCCCTCTCCCCTAGAGACTGTGTCACAATGTCATTCTGAGGCGTTAGCCGAAGAATCTCTGTTTTCTAACTTATTGACTCTATGAGATTCTTCACGGAGTTTACCCTGAGCCAAAAAACGAGACCCTTCCCCTTCGGTTCTCTCAGGGTCAGGGTGACATATGGCGAAGGGTTCAGACAAACATGGCATTTCCCTCATTGTGACACAGTCTCCTATGGGGAGAGGGCTGGGGTGAGGGGTGCGTTTGTTTTAGTATTAAAGACAACGGTAGAAGAGATTTGGTTCCAAAAAATATTTTTATTCACCATTAACTTCCCCCTTTTCTAAAGGGGGATTGAGGGGGATTAACGATTTTGGGATTTAATAGGTAGTTACAAGCTTTAGCCTAAAATATCTTTTTTAATAATTGAAATTTTTTGCTTGGTTGTTACAATAAGGTCAAAAAATTAAGCTGAGCTTCTCTAAAGATTGGAAGCAGAGCAGAAGGGTAATATGATGGCCAAAAAAATAAAAGATTCCCAATTAGAAAAAAAGTTAAGATGGCAAGATGTTTGTCCTACGTGTCTGAAGTATGATCATCCGGACCATTCGCCCGAATGCGAATGTTGTAAAGAAAATGGTATCACTGAAGGGATTTTGTGCGAGCTAACGAGGATGGATCAGGAAAATGATACGGATGATTTTAGATGTGATGCTTATCAACGGAAGCTTCCATTACAATAGGCCCCCTATTTTTGGTAATGACAAGGCAAGGCGTATTACCCACTCATCGCTAATCAAGGAGTTAAGAAATGTCTCAAAGAATATGGAACCGATCTGATTTGGTCAAATTAGCAGAGCACAAAAAGCCTGAGGTCAGGCGATGGGCCTGTGAAAGGATGAGAACCCTTTACGGTGAGGCGGGAACTGAGATTTTAGAAAGACTTTTAAAGGATAAGGACAAAGATGTTTTACTGGAGGCCCTCGAATACTTAGAAGATTACTTGGATCCAAAATTCAAAGACATACTTTTCAAGATTTATGAGACCAGAGCAGGAGTTATTGCCGGGAGGTGCGCCTTGCTCTTGGGTAAATTAAAGGATGACCGATTGATTTCAGCCTATAAGAAGAAGATTCATTCAAAAACTGTTGAATTCGATGAAGTCATTTGGGTAATAAGGGCGATGGGTGAACTGGCTACCCCTGAGGCTAATGTCATCTTGAGAGAGATGCTGTCCGAGGCAGAAGCGGAGACAGATCCCTTTTTGGTTAATACTCTGATCTATGCGCTCGTAGTTGCGAAAGAAGACCTTCGTAGCATACTAAAGTATTATTCACATCTTTATAAGAATTTCGCCGTGGAAATCCTTCATCCTTTAACTTCAGTGTGCGGTTCATGGTATTCATTGGAGGATCTGAAAGATGAAGGGAAAAAGAAGCTCTTCAAAAAAGGTGTGCCCCGATCCGTGTCCGAGTCCTCGGCCTATTTGAAAGAGAAGGGTTTTGCCTCAATAGAAAAGGAGATGTATCAGAGCTTCAAGAAACAGAATTACTCCCATATTATTGAGACAGCCTGGCTACAGGTCGAAGAGCTCGTGAATCAGAAGCGCATTAATTCAGGGGAGTTCCTGTTGGAAGGAGATTCACCCCCACAAAGGAATTATCAGGCCCTTAAAGCTTTTAAGGATTATCTAAACTGGGGGGCGAAAGATTCCTTGAAAGGGGTGGCCATTGCAGCACTGATCGTCCTTTCTAAGTTTATTGAATTCAAAAGCTTATTAGGTCTAAAGGTTGAGGAACTGAATGAGGAAGTTCTGTTTCAGATCCTTTTTGAAGACCGGGACAGTTTAGAAGTGGATGATCAAGCCACGGAAAGGCTTTTCAATACAGTGCCTGCTGAAGTAATTTTTAATCATTCCGTTAAGCAATTGGAAAATGATTCATATTCTTTCGGAACCGAACGGGCTTTGAAGGTGCTGAAGGAGCTTAGAGATGAGAGGGCAATCCCCTATTTAGTGGATTATCTTGAGAAGAAAGTAAGTGACCATGGATTGGATGAATCTATTAAGGCTATGGTTCAAATGGGTGGCCCTTTGATTGATTATTTGAATAAGAACTTTGATCAACTTAATCAGAATCAACAATTTGAAATCCTATTTGCATTTAAAGATCTTCCCGAGGAAGAAGTTGTTGACCTCCTTCTTCGTAACTGGGATAAACTCTGGCGTACCGATAAGGAATCCCTTCTCTATGCCTTGGAGGGAGTTGGATCAAAGAGGTTTATCGAACCCCTTCGGAAGGAATTAAAGGAAGGAGAAGAGATGGAGGAGGAAGTATTTTACCTCCTTTGTCATATCCATGGGGTGGATGATCTTTTATTACACAAAATTGAAAAAGATACGATGGTTAGGGAGAAAGAAACGGAGAGAAGGCTAAGCGTTTTGGAAGGAGACGATTTAGGCCCTTTGATGGAGAGGACAGTGAGGGTAGAGCTGAAGTGCCGCCAGTGCGGCAAATCTTATCACTACGAAGTAGAAAATATCTATATGATTTCTGGAGAAAAAGGAAAGCCAAGGATCTCGGATAAAATCGTCTGTAAGAACTGCAGAGCCGTCAATCAATATGAGATTACAGGAAAGGGGGATTTAGCCATCACCGCCCAAATGATTCTGATGACGGCCCTTGCTGAGAAAGGAAAATTAAGACCGGATGAGAGCCCGATAAAATTTGGCGAATCGGGTTTGATGGATGGCCGGCGCATGTCATTTGGTAGCATATTGAAATATTATAAAGAGGAGATTAAAAAGTCACCCAATGATCCGGCTTTGAGAATAGGTTATGGAAATGTATTGATGAAGACAGGCAGAGAAATTGAGGCAGTCCTGCATTATAAGGAGGCTCTAAGGTTAGATCCCCTCGCTGTGGAGGCATACTGTTCCCTGGGAGAATATGAAGGGGATAAAGGGAATTCTTCCCGTGCTTATGAGTATTTCAAAAAGGCATCTGATCATATCCATACAGGGCGTTACTATAGAATTAAGGAGCCAGACCAGTTGAAGGAGGCTATCGTCTTAAATCTTGAACATTATGAGGAAATTTTAGGGAAAGAGAGGGAGGAGATTCGAGGACCGGCCTCTCAAGAAATCATCAAGAAAGATAAGGTCGGAAGAAATGATCCATGTCCGTGTGGGAGTGGTGAAAAATATAAAAAATGTTGTCTGAACAAAGATGAAGCAAGAAGGTCAGAAAAGACATCCGCCACTTCGAAAGAGATCGAATTGAGGGATAAGCTCATCTCCTTTTCCAGTAAGGAGAGGTATAGAAAAGATTTTGAGAGGGCCCATCACCTATTTTATAGAAAACCTTTTGTTGAACCTCTGATACTGGAGGAAAAGGAGGAGACCGATTTTGCCTTCTTCCTTGAATGGTTCATCCATGATTTTTCCCTCAAGAACGGACTGACGATTGTTGAAGAATTTTATAAAGAGAAGAAAGAAAAGTTTTCGGATGAAGAGCGGTCCCTTGTGGAATACGAGATGGCAAGCATTCTCAGCTTTTATGAAGTTATTTCGGTAACCCAAGAAATAGGGTTAAGATTGAAAGATCTTTTTACGGGTGAGGAGCTAGATATCCTGGAAGTGAAGGGGTCTCTCACTGCGGTCAAGTGGGATGTCATTCTTGCCAGGGTCATCAGAATGGGGTCTGTCAATAAGTTGGCAGGTGTGGTCGAACTCATTCCCCGCCGGAATAAGGGCCAAATCCTTTCCTCTATCAGGAAATTGTGGGAGAAGTTCAAGGAAGAGACGGGGAGCGTGGAATGGTCCTCTTTTGCGAAATCAAATGCTTTTCTCATCCACCAGATTATTGAAGACCAATCCCCTTTCGAACCCATTTTTGTTACCGAAGAACATCACCGCATCATTTCCTCAAAGGCCGTGTTCGATGTGAAGGATTTCCAGATGGTTCGGTATCGACTCAACCAGGAGTTTGATTTCATCATCGATCAAGAGGAGGAAGGGGGAAAAAGTCAATGGACGTGGCTGAAGAGAGGGAAGTCAAAGGATTGGGAGATTAAGGAGTCGGAAAAAGGGTCCATGATTCTCAAATCGGAAATGCTACGGGGCAAGGGGGAATTGAGGTGGACCTCCCTGGGGACAGTGACTTTGACTCCTAAGAAGCTGGAACTCTGGTGCATTTCAAAGGAGCGACTGGATCGGGGAAAGATCACACTGAAGGAGGTTTTGGGCGATGACATTCAGCACCGGATAGATACCTATGAAGACATGGTGAAAAAGGCCATGGAAGGGGCGAGAAGGGGATCTTCTGTAGAACAGGATGAGATGCCCGAAGAGTTCTATCCCTATTTTTCAAAGGAGATGGAAGAGTTTGTTAAAAAGTGGATTGATGAAAAAATCCCTGCCCTGGATGGAAAGACCCCGAGAGAAGCTGTGAAGACCCCTGAAGGCAGAGAGAAAGTAGAGGAACTCCTCAAGGGTTGGGAGAACATGGAAGAGAGAAGAAGAAAGACTGGGGAGCCTTACATCGATATTAATATTTTAAGACAAATGCTGAACCTCTGATTTTGAGGCGGTGAAGAACGTAACTTTTAGCCGTTCGGCTGAGCCTTCTACAGGCTCAGGATGCTCCATAGTGAGCTTGTCTAACCATCATGGGGTAAAACTTATATTGCGATCTTTTTGAGTTTCTTGGGATCGATTCGTTTTAAATTCAGTTTCCGCTCCTTCATAAATTTCTCGGACTCTTCTTTAATCTTCCTTACTCGCTGCTCAGCATTAACCCCTTTTTCCTCCTCATAAATCTTCTCCATTATCTCATGAATTTCCTTTAATTCTTTTGGTTCTTTAATCATTGGACCACCTCCTCGGGTGAACATATTTCTATTTCGTGATAACCCAATAATTTATTTACTCCATTAACCATAACTCTTGTCTTAAGTTTTACGATATGTTCAAAATTCCAACTGACAATTACATCCACCCCATTGATTACAGCTACAGCAATATGAAGAGAATCGCCTCTGTAACAGACAGGTTGTACTCTCTGCAAAAATCTTTTCAGCCGCTCTTTGTTCCTTTGTAGTAGCTAATCATACCATAAAAGAGGGGCTTGAAAAACCACCCTATTGAGTTTACACTGGTCTAAAATTCCGGAAAGAATATTATATGGAATCCTACCCGTTAGATAATCTTATCATCACACTGAACAAAGAAGGACCAAGAGAGTACCAGAAGGTCAGTTTTCCGATCCGCTACGGGTGTTTTTCAGAGATAAAAACTTCAGATACTATTTCTCAATTTAACCTGAATGGAGAAATTAAATTTATTCAAGGAATAGGGGAGAGGTGGCCGCATCCGGCAGAATGGCTGAAACGGACCATGGGCAATGATTGGATATATTACTCTGCCGGTGATTATAAAGATATTTACGACTACTTTGGTGAATATTATTTCCCATTTCTTTCCTACCCAAGTAACTCCATTATTGGCAACAATCCTTTTGGCGGCGATGCTGTAAATTATGCCATGAAGTCCTGGCAATTGATTCGTGGTAAAATAAAAGAGCTGATTCCTGGAATCAAACCAAAGGGCCTCAAAGATTTTCTAACCCGTGTCGTCAAAAACGATGAAAAGAACCTTAGGTTGAAATCCGGCCAATTGCATCATCTCATTGATGGACAGGTGACCGTTCTTCCCCCTGATAGTCGGCATGTGGACTATGAAGTGATTCCCGTTATCGTGGCTGATGGGTGTCTTTACAACTGCGGCTTTTGTCGAGTGAAAACAGGGCAAGATTTCGCTCCTCGTACTCCCAAGAACATTATGGGTCAGATTAAAAACCTAAAACGGTTTTATGGAAAGGATCTTCGTAACTATAATGCCATTTTTTTGGGACAGCATGACGCTCTTTCCGCCGGACGAGAACTTATTGAGTTGGCCGCAAACAGTGCCCATGAAATATTTGAATTGGAACGTTCATATCTAAAAGGGACCTTTCTTTTCCTTTTTGGTAGCGTTGACTCCATGATTCATTCTGAAGAAAAACTATTTGAGTCACTCAATAGCCTTCCTTTTCTGACTTATATTAACATAGGGCTTGAGTCTAATGATCCAACAACTCTGGAGACATTGAAAAAGCCTGTTTCTGTTGAAAGGGTTCGTGAGGCTTTTAGCAGGATTTTAGATATCAACAGGAGGTATGAAAAGATCGAGGTGACCTCGAACTTTGTTTTTGGAAAAGACCTTCCTCCTGGTCATTACCCTTCCCTTTTAGAGTTGACCAGAAACAGATTGAATCTCTCTCGCAACAAAGGAACTGTCTATCTGTCTCCGCTGATGGATGAAGGGATGAGAGATAAGGAAAGCAAAAGAGAACTATTGAGGGGATTTCTTAAATTGAAAACCCTGAGCCGTCTTCCTACTTTTATCTATCTCATCCAGAGATTGTAACCTGCCCTAATTCCTGCTGATGAGCAATTACCCATTATTTAAACTTAAACCCATTTGGGGAGAAGAAGAGCCATTTTCTCGGCATTTTCGTGAATTTTTCAAATTTCTGAATCTCAGGTTGGTACCGTTCACGTTTGTCATTCCTTCGGAAGCAGGAATCCAGGAGTATTGATTTTTAGGCTCTGGATTACCGTTTTCACGGGAATGACACCCTATGGGTTTGGGTTCAAACATCGGTCAAACTCCTAATTTGGACAAGAGTGATTCCTTAACCCAAAAATAATATACTATATTTTAAGGAAAGTTTGAACTGAATAATGTGGAAAATGGTTAAGGGGTTGTTTTATTTTATTTTATATATTAGTATTTAGTATTTTTAAATTACTTTTAATCTTGAGGAGGATAGATTAATGGCTATGATCAATTTTGGTGGAATGGATGAAAAGGTTGTCACCCGTGAAGAGTTTCCACTTTCAAAAGCCCAACAGGTGCTTAAAGGCGAAATCGTTGCGGTACTGGGATATGGCGTACAAGGACCGGGGCAGGGTCTTAATATGCGGGACAATGGGATCCGCGTCATCGTAGGTCAGCGCCGTAATACTTCTTCCTGGGATAAGGCAATCAAAGATGGTTGGGTTCCAGGAGTGACATTATTTCCTTTGGAAGAGGCGGCTGCAAAAGGAACAATCATTGAATACCTGCTTTCAGATGCGGGTCAAAAGGCATTCTGGACAACCCTAAAACCCCATCTCACCGAAGGCAAAACCCTCTTTTTCTCTCATGGCTTTTCTATTACATACAGGGAGTTGACGGGTGTTATCCCCCCGAAAAATATTGATGTTGTCATGGTGGCTCCTAAAGGGTCCGGACTATCATTGCGACGCAATTTTCTTGAAGGGAGCGGCATTAACGGTAGCTATGCAATATTTCAGGATTATTCGGGGAAGGCGGAAGAGAAAGTGCTCGCACTGGGTATTGCTATTGGATCAGGGTATTTGTTCCTCACCTCATTTGGGAAAGAAGTCTATAGCGATTTGGTGGGGGAGAGAGGCGTTCTAATGGGGGCGATTGCCGGAATCATGGAGGCACAGTATAACGAGCTTAGAAAGCATGGCCATAGCCCCAGCGAATCCTTTAATGAGACGGTCGAAGAGCTGACCCAGAGTTTGATTAAACTCGCAGCGGAGAAGGGAATGGACTGGCTGTATGCTAACTGCAGTACAACGGCCCAGCGAGGCGCCCTGGATTGGAAGGGAAAATTCCGTGATGCGGTTGCTCCTTTGTTTACTACCCTATATGAAAGAGTTGCCAATGGCACCGAAGCGAAGATCGTACTTGAAAAAAACAGTCAGCCGGACTATCGGGAAAAACTGAATGCAGAATTGGCCGAAATGGGAAACTCTGAAATGTGGCAGGCAGGAGCCAAGGTGCGTGAACTTCGTCCAGAAAATTGGAAAAAGGAAGCGTAAGTGACCTATTGAGCTTTTCCTTTTCTGAAAAAAGTTTGAACCCTTAAGTCGATTATATTTGCTTTAGAAATAAATCTGGCCCAAGCGTTAAACAAATTTGCAGGTGAGACCCCCATCGACAATCAGTTGGGCTCCGTTGATGTATTTGGCCTCATCCGATGCCAGGAACAATGCGGCATGGGCAACATCCCATGCATCTCCCATCTTTCCCGTAGGGCATTGTTTATTTCGGATTTCGATCATTTTTTCCACATCCCCGGCCGCATAGAAATCCTTAAGCGGTTCACGAATCAAAGGGGTATCCATCAAGCCAGGTAGAATACAGTTGGCGCGGATATTTTTTCCTGCGTATTGAAGCGCTATACCTTGTGTCAACCCAAGAATTCCTGCCTTGCTCGCATAGTAGGTGATATAGGGGATATTCGTGTAACGAATCGCAGCGACGGAGGCGATGTTGATGATCACGCCTCCTCCCTGTCTTTCCATGTGTGGAAGTGTATATTTGCACGTCAAAAACATGCTCTTGAGATTAATTGCCATCACACGGTCCCAGGTTTCCTCGCTGGTCTCCACAGGTCCGCCCAATACGACGATGCCGACGTTGTTATGCAAAATATCGATCCGGCCATAGGTCTTTAGGCATTGATTGACCATGGGTTTGACTTCATCCGGATTTGAAACATCCACCTTCATTACCGTACAGGCTCCCCCTTCTTGCTGAATGATCGATCTTGTCTCCTCGACCGCAGACAGGTTAATGTCTACTCCAAAAATCTTTGCCCCTTCACGGGCAAATAATACAGCGGTGGCCTTGCCATTCCCCCAACCCGGTCCGACTGCCCCGGCTCCAGTGACAAGGGCGACTTTATTTCTTAAGCGTTCATTCATTTTTTTATTCCTTTTTTCACCTTCCGCCCCCTCCGAGAGTAACCCGGGGAAGCCATAGGATGATCTCTGGATAGACGATACATAAAAAAAGTCCCAGTGCCTGAAGAGAGACGAAAGGAATAACGCCTCGGTAGATATCCCATGTAGTGATCTCAGGAGGAGAAGCTCCTTTCACAAAGAAGATAGCGTAGGCAAAAGGAGGGGTTAGAAAAGACATCTGAAGGTTGACACAGACAAGCAATGCAAACCAAAGTTGATCAAAACCCAATGCCGAAACGACAGGCAGGAAAATGGGCACGAGGATATAGAGCAGCCCTTGCCAGGAGATAAAGAACCCTCCGATGAATAATATGAACATCATGGTAGCCAGGACAAACCACTTACCAAAGGGCAGCGCAATCAAGGCGTCTCTTATTAAGGCTCCGCCCCCCAAATAGAGAAATACGACGTTAAATATACCAGCCCCGAAGATGATGAAAAAAACCATCGAGGTGACGATCAGGGTCGAATAGGCAGCCTCTTTCACGTACTGCAGTGTTAGTTTGCGATAGAATGCGGCCAGGATCATTGCACAGAACGCTCCCACACCTGAGGCCTCGGTCGGAGAAGTAATACCACCAAGAATGGATCCCAGCACCGCGACAATCAGGAAAGCGGCGGGGAGCATATAGAATGCGGTGTCCCTGAGCAGCTTTAAGCCGATAGGGGGTCTCTCTTCGCGGGATATGGCCGGTGCTGTCTTTGGCCGAAGCCAGGACCTTAGAAGAATGTAGGCCAGATAGAGAAACGAAAGAACGAGTCCCGGAAAAAGGGCCCCTGCAAAAAGCTTCGCCACAGATAGGTTCGCCATCGGCCCATACATGACCAACATGACGCTCGGAGGGATGAGAATCCCTAAGCTTCCACCGGCGCAGACAACACCCGTAGCCAATCCCTTATCGTATTTGCGCTTGAGCATAGAAGGAATGGCCAGCAAAGTCATGGTAGTGACCGTTGCGGCAATGACACCCGTGCATGCGGCAAAAATTGTGCAGGTGACGATGGTGGCAATTGCGAGTCCGCCTCTCACGGGACCAAAAAGTTCGTAAAGACTTTGATAGACCTTTTCGGCTATGCCGCTTTTCTCGAGGATGGTTCCCATAAAGACGAAGAGGGGGACAGCGATCAGGATCTCACTTTCCATGACGTCAAAAATCTGAAGCATGGCCATAGGAAAAATCGCCAGGCCTTGATAGATCAGGCCAAAAACCACCCCGATAAAAATCAAAGCAAAGGCGAGATGAACTCCACCAATCACCATGGCCAGTAGAAGAGTAAACATGACAACAGCAGCGGTTTGTTCTGGAATCATCACTCTTTCCCCTTTGTAATAGAAGATATAGTGCGAATCAATTCAGCGAGGCTTTGGAGGCTGAGAAGAAAAAGTGCAACCGGTATAATCGTCTTACTGGGACCTGAAGGGAAAAACCAATTTGTCGTAGAGAGCTTTTCTCCTGTGCTCCATGCGTCGGCAGCAAATTTAATGCCGGCCATGGTGAGTAAAATCATCACGAATAGGATCACTACAGCGTAAATAATGGCGTCAAAGATCAGTTTCCCTCTTGGGGATAGTATATTGTAAACAATATCTATTCTTACATGGGCCTTGTGAAGAAGCGTATAAGCGCCTCCGATCATGAACTGCGCGCCATAAAGCATCCAACAAGTATCATAACCCCACCCTGTGGGGGCATTGAAGAAATGTCGCATCACCACCTCGTGAACCACCGCCAGCATAAGAGGTATGATGAGCCAGGCAGAGGCAATTCCTGTCCATTCGCTGATCCTGTCGATATATTTAAGGACTTTCATGATTTCTCCCTAAGGTCCTTTCTCAAAGATTATGCCCTTCACCCGTCCCCTCTCCCCGATGGGGAGAGGGGGGACTTTTTAATCGAATTTTGTTAAGTCGTAGTAGGGTTTATAGCTTTTTATAAACTCCCTCTGCGATTTCCATACCTTGGCAAAGAAGGGGTCTTTCTTCGATTTTTCCTCCAGTATTTCCATAGTGAGTTTCCTGCATTCGGCCTGATCCTTTTGCGAAAGCTTTGTTGTTTTAGTGCCGTATTTTTCGATCTTTTTGTTAAATTCGATGGTATCCATCCAGAACCGTGCATATCCCTGGAACGTTGCCGCCAAAGCGGCATTTTCAACAATCACCTTCAGATCAGCAGGCAGCTCCTTCCATGATTTTGTCTTTATCAGCAATTGGAATATATTGTTTGACATATGGACCGGCGGCCCGAAACGATACTTGCAAACTTCGTGGAGGCCCAGAGTGTAATCCTGGGATGCTTCTAAATACTCAGCAGCATCAATCAAGCCCCTCTGAAGTCCGGGCACCACCTCTCCGCCGGGAAGTAAAACCACCTTGGCACCTAACTTTTCCCAGAGTTCCATGCTGAGGCCCGCAGCTCTAATCTTTAAACCCTTTATATCCTTCAAGGTTTTGATAGGCCTTTTGGACCAGACTTCCTCAGGAGGCGTTAACCCCAAAGGAAAGACAATGAGTTCCTCCTTGTACATCTCCTGTTCCAACTCCTTACCCCCTCCAGCGTACATCCAGATGATAAGGTCATTAAACTCCAATACGCCGGCAGGCAAGGTGTAGAAAAGGTCTCCAGCGAGGTACTTCCCTTTCTGCCATGCGGGAGTGTTCATCCCAAAATCGAGGAGTCCGTCACGTATAGCGTCATATATTTTTGTAGGGGGAACGATCTCCCCCGCGTCATGCAGTTCAATAACCATTCTGCCCCCACTCATTTTGTCTATATATTCCTTCCAAAGCACAATGGTTTGCTTGCCCAGTGGCGTAGCTAACCCGAAGCAGCCTTGCCCTTTCCACTTAATTGGCTTATCTGCTGCATGACCGAGTCCTACAGTGATAAACACCAGTGCTGTTACCAATACGATCAGAGTGACACTATGTTTCTTCATCATTTTGGACCTCCTTTCAACTTTTTGGTTTGCTTAAACAAAACTGCCATTTGAGTCACAATAAAAATTTCATTTTTACCCGTTCTCTCTTTCCACCAATCTAATTTACCTTTTCTTTTTGAATCACCTCCTTCGTTGCCTGAAGAGTATTCCCCGATCCTGATAGAATTCTTCCTCTTTGGTGTTGTCGTTGCCTTCATTTTCCATCGCAGATTGACTTCAGGCACTATACAAAAATTTTTTAACAGGGATGTATGGCAGTCTTCTGATTCTCTCTAAAAATGCCAACCCTTTAGTCAAACACCACTGCGCCCTTGATGAAGCCGGCTGGCGGCCGAACCTCGAACTCTTGTAGCTCTAAACGTCCCGGCTCCACCAGCACCATGGCCCTGGCTTTCAAGATTTTTCTCCCTTCAGGGTTTCATCAAAATAAACGTCTTAATTTAGCTGTTTGAAATCGTCTTGTAAAATCCCTCCCAACCTCCCTTTGCTAAAGGGAGGAGAAACATCTCCCCCTTTTGACAAAGGGGGACAAAGAGGGATTAGATAACTTTTTGAAAGCGCTATAGTGAACGACCCTGCGAGGAGCGAAGCGACGTGGCAATCTCTTGAGATTGCGTCACTTCGCTCGCAATGACACATGGATAAGGTCAACTTATTTATGTCGTTCACTTTAAAGTGTTACAAATAAACGAATTTTACGTATTTGTATGAGTAAGTCATTCGTCTTAATGAAAATCGAACTCATTTTCCTACCTTGCCTTTTCCTACCGGAGTAATCACCCTGATTCCGATTTCAGGGTCTTCCTCCCTTAGTAGAGAGATCTTTTCAAATTCCATGATGACAACATCAAGAGTCAAAAGAACCGGATTTCCCCCTGGGAGGAAATGGCCTCCGTAAACCTTTCCCTCCGCATCGCTGAAAATTGCATGGAAGTGGATGAAGAGCCCACTCTCGCTTTCCTGGTCTTTGCTTATGAACCCCTTGCCGGAAAGGATCTCAAGCGGTCCTGAGACCGTTTGGGGTTCCCCATAGCCGACCCCTTTCTTCGTTCCTTCCTTTATGACAGGGAGGACAAAGGTCGACTTTTCAAGGCTTCCGATCACACTGAAGGCTCCACTTTCAATCTCGTTCTCGAAACAAATCTTCTCGATCCCCGAGATGAGGTCTGTTCCTGGAAGAATCCTGGCTGAAACGATCTTCCGTGGTTTCCCCTTTGCCCATTTTACTCTTAACTTATTGTCCATGATCTCTCTCAAAGCAGAAGCAGAGGAGGATTTTCGATCAACCTCTTGATACGATTCAAGAAGGGTGCGGCCGTAGCGCCGTCGACGATCCGATGATCCGAGGATAAACTGAACCAGGCCATGGGCCGGATCTTGATCTCCCCTCCAATGACGACTGGTTTTTCAATAGTTCTCCCAACTCCCAGGATTGAACATTCCGGGGGATTGATGATGGGATTGAGTTTATCGATTCCGAGCATCCCCATATTGGAAAGGGTGAAGGTCCCCCCTCCGACATCTTCCAAAGAGAGTTTTCCCTCCCTCGCCTTTTGCGTCAGGTCTCTTATGGTGAGGGCGATTTCGGTCAAGGATTTCCGGTCAGCATGATGGACCACAGGGACGATCAGACCATTCTCGATGGCGATCGCCACACCAATATTGATTTCATCTAATAAATGGATTTGATCACCTTCGATGCGGGAATTGATGATGGGATGATCTTTGAGGGCCGATGCAACCATTCTAACCAATAGATCGGTAAGCGTTAACCGGACCTGAATCCGTTTCTCTACCTCCTCTTTCAATTGTTCTCGTAGTGACAGACAGGCGGTCATATCGATCTCTGAAGAGAGGTAGAAATGAGGAATATTCTGAAAACTTTCGGTCATCCTCTTGGCGATGATCCGCCTGATGCCCTTGAGCGGAATGATCTTCTCCTCTGGTTTCGGAACCTGTGGAGGAATTTCCACCTCTATAGCAGCCGCCTTTTCGGGAGCCTTCATCACATCTATCTTAACAATTCTCCCTCCAGGACCAGAACCTTTCAGGGAGGAAAGATCAACTCCTTTCTCCTGAGCGATCTTCCTGGCAATGGGAGAGGCAAAAATCCTTTTGCGAGGCTCCTTCAATTCTTTTTTTAAGGCAACAGGAACGGCCTTCTCGACCAAAACCTCGGGTTTCATTCCTTCGACCTCCGCCAACGACTCCCCTTCCTCGGCAATGATGGCAATGGGCGTTGTCACTGGGACAACCTCTCCCTCATGATGAAGGATCTTTTGAAGAATCCCAGAGGCAGGAGATTCGTATTGAAAATTGATCTTTTCTGTGATGATTTCGACCAGAGGTTCTCCTTTTTCAACCCGATCTCCTTCCTGTTTCAACCATTTCTCAATGGTCCCTTCTGTCATGGTCAAGCCCAACTTGGGCATAATGACGGTCGTTGCCATAGTCAATCTCCGGGTTGTCCCTCTATAATTTAGAGCTACTCATTTCAACCGCAGCACCGCAACACTGCAGAACAGAACATTTAAGATTATCCTTTCATCATGTGGATGGCCTCTCCGGAGGTATCGAGAGCAGCCTCGAAGAAGGCCTCCGAGAAAGTGGGATGGGCAAAGATCATCTCTTTAATCTCTTCCACTCCAATTTCATGCCTCATGGCCATGGCGCCCAGATGGATCAATTCTGTGGCTGAAGGGCCGAGAATGTGAACCCCCAAGACCTCGCCATATTTCTTTTCGGAGATGATTTTAACCATCCCTTCCTGGTTTCCCGTAGCAATGGATCGCCCACATGCCATAAATGGGAATTTACCAATATTCACCTCTCCCCACTCGGTCTTCGCCTGTTCTTCTGTGAGACCAATGGATGCAGCCTCCGGGTTTGAATAAAGGCAAATGGGGACCAATCGATCATCGATCCGGGTTGATTGACCCAATATATTTTCCACGGCAACCCTGGCCTCCATAAAGGCCTTGTGAGCCAGGCAACCCCGGCCAACCACATCCCCTATGGCATAGATTCCAGGCGATGACGTCTTCATGCTTGGATTGACAGGGATAAATCCATTCTGTAAGTTAAGCGAGGCCTTCTCAAGATGGAGCCCCGTCACATATCCCTGCCGGTCCCCCACCCATAATATCATTTTGGAATCAATGGTCTCTGACTTGCCCTTAGAAACTATTTGAAGACGAACTGTCTTTTGGTCCTTTGAGATTTCGGTGCTTTTTGCCTCTGTATCTGTCAGCACCTTGATATTCCTCTTCGTCAAAAGGCTTTTGTATCGGACAGAAATCTCACGATCCATTTGGGGGAGAATTCGATTCTGTTTTTCGATAAGGGTCACTTGCACCCCAAAGATATTGAAAAAAGTGGCAAACTCTACTCCCCTTCTACCTCCTCCGACAATGGCCATACTTGTTGGAAGGTCCGCCATCTTCAGGAGATCATCACTCCCAATGACCTTCTTTCCGTCCCTTCCGAGTTGGGATTCTTCTTTTAAAGCAGCCCCCGTGGCGATGATGATCCGGTCTGAGTGGATGGGTTCTATGGAAGTCCCGTCTCTTAACACCTGAAGGGTATGGGGTTCAATAAATGAGGCCTCCCCCTGGAAAATTGTTATGCGATCACGATTCAAGAGGTTCCGGAGGCCTCCCACCACTTGCTGTATGGCAATGTCCTTCTTCTCCATCGCCTTTTTAAAAAAAGAGAGGATATCCTCGCTTTTTTTTATCATACCGGATTTGATGGCTTCCTCTAAAAAGGTGGCTTCTTTCAACAGTGCCTTGGTTGGAATACAGCCGCGGTTTAAACAGGTCCCCCCAAAATCGCCTTTTTCAATAATGGCCGTAGAGAGTCCCTTTTGGGCAAACAGGATGGCCGCGAGATAACCACCAGGGCCGCTCCCAATGACGATCGCATCAAATGTTTTAACTTCTTTTTCCAAAGAATCTATTCCTTTTTAAAAATATCCGGCTCTTCAACAATAGGTCACCTGCCTGACCGCCTTCACAATGTCTTCCACACTTGGGAGGACAAACTTCTCCAGAGGTGGAGAGAAGGGTATAGGAACATCCTTGGTGGCCACACGGAGAACAGGGGCATCCAGATAATCAAATAGTTCGCTGCTGATTCTTGCAACCAATTCAGCGCCGAAGCCTCCGGTCAGGCATGCTTCGTGTACGACTACTGCCCGATACGTCTTTTTAAGAGATTCGGCGATCGTCTTAAAATCGAGCGGCTTTAAGGTTCGAAGATCGATCACCTCGGCTTCGATGCCCAAACCTGCCAGCTCTTTCACTGCCTCAATGGTAAGGTAATACCCTGAGCCGTAGGTCAAAATGGTTACATCCTTGCCCTGTCGCTTGACCGCCGCCTTTCCTAAAGGGATGACATACTCCCCTTCGGGAACAGGACCCATCTTGGCAAAAAGTTTCTTATGCTGGAAAAAGATAATCGGGTCATCATCCCGAAGCGACGCTGTTAGAAGCCCTTTCACATCAGCAGGTTCGCTTGGCACTACCACCTTCAGTCCCGGGGTATGGACAAACCAGCTTTCCAAAGATTGAGAATGGTGGGCAGCTGCACCTAACCCCGCTCCATCGGGCGCCCAGATGACAAGTGGAACCTTCACCTGTCCACCGAACATGTATCGGATCTTGGCTGACTGATTGGCTATCTCATCCATGGCACAGGTGACGAAATCGGCAAAGTGCATATCCACCAATGGCCGCATTCCGGTCAGAGCCGCGCCTAAGCCAGCGCCGACAATACAGGTTTCTGAAATCGGCGTGTCGATGACACGGCCAGGAAACTTCTCGGGCAATCCTTTAAACTGACCAAAAATACCACCATGGTAAACAAGATCTTCACCGATGATAAAGATCCTTTCATCTCGGGTCATTTCTTCGGTGAGGACTTCTGCAATGGCGGCAGAACAGCTTATGATTCTCTCTGACATGACATCCTCTTCATGGCGTTAGGGGTTGACGAACAGATCCTCCAAAGCTTCTTCTGGCTTGGGCCACTCGCTCTGTTCAGCGAATTCGACGGCTTCTTTTAAGTCTGCCTCTATCTTGGCTGCAATCTCTCTTTCCAGATCTTTCGTCAAGATCTTTTTCTTCATGAGGATTGTGGTAAAGCGGGAGATGGGATCATTTTTTTGCTCCCATTCGACCACCTCTGCCTGGTCTCGATACCTCTGGGGATCTCCTTCAAAATGGCCGCGACGCCGGTAAGTCTTGTTTTCAAGCAGAGTAGGACCCTCACCTTGGCGGGCCCGGCCCACTGCCTCAGCCGCAGCGTGTCGCACCGCGAGTACATCATTCCCATCCACAGACACACCTGGGATGCCATAGCCTTTTGCCCGGTTCGCAATATCGATGATGGAACAGGCATAAGAGGTCTTTGTGGTCGACGCATAGCAATTGTTCTCGCAAACGAACAAAATGGGAAGCTTCCAGATCGCTGCCATGTTTAAGGCCTCATGGAATGGGCCACGATTTGAGGCTCCGTCTCCGAAGAAGCAGACAGCGACTTGCTCTGTTTTTCGAAGCTTGATGGACAGACCGGCCCCTGTGATAATGGGGAAGCCGCCAGCCACCACGCCGTTTGCCCCCAGGATGCCAAGGGAGAAATCGGCAATATGCATCGATCCCCCTTTGCCCTTGCAATATCCCGTCTTGCGGCCCATCAGTTCTGCGACCATTCTCTTCAGGTCCCCTCCCTTGGCAATGACATGGCCGTGACCACGATGAGTCGTGATGAGATAGTCATCCGGTCGAAGTATCGAGCAGACACCGACCGACGATCCCTCCTGACCGATGGATAAATGGATGAAACCTGGTATTTTCCCAGCGGCAAACAGCTCACCAGCCAGAGTTTCAAATTTTCGAACGGTTACCATGGTGCGGTAAAGGGAGAGCAAAGTATTGGATTCATCAGACATAGAAACCATTCCTTTCTTCCATTGGTCGAATTCGGGCCTACCTGGGAGACACTAAAACACAGAGACCGACTCCCTCCGTTTTTCCAACGCTTTCCCCTCGATGGGGAATGCTTGGGTTAAAATAGGCTGTATCCCCTTCTCTAAGAATAAAAGTTTTATCTCCATATGTTAGTTTGATTTTCCCTTTAAGAATAAATAACATCTCCTCCCCTTCGTGTTCAAAGAGTTTTTGAACATGGCTGCCAAGTGGATATTTTATAATGAATGGCTCCATGGTCTTCCTTTTTTTCTTATGAGCCAGCGACTCATAGGAAAAACCGATATCAGACCCTGGCCCTACAATCTTTTTCCTATGCCCCCTTCTCACTAAAATGATGTCCTGATTTTCTCCAGTATTTTCGTCTAATAATGTGGATATACTGACACCCAAGGCTATTGCAATTTTAGAGAGGCTCGCAATGGAAGGTGAGGTTTTGTGGTTTTCAGTCTTGGAGATAAAGGCCTTGGAAAATCCAGTCTTGTTTGCCAACATTTCCTGGGTCATCCGCTGCTCTAATCGGAGTTGCCGGATTTTTTTTGCAATCTTAATTTCAATCATAAAGTTAACTATTTGTCAACTTGTTGAGTAATATTTAACAAATTTTTAAAAATGTCAAGAAAAAAAATATTCTCAGCCCAGAGAAAGAAGTCGTAATTATGGCAATGGGAGTAAAGCATTCCAGAGATTTTGAATCGTATTGCCAAAAGGCCTTCCCCCCAATCCATCCATCACGAGAGAGATGAGAAAAATAATGGATAGGATACCCAGAAAAATAAAAAGGATGAAGTCATGGTTGTGATAGAATTTTCCAACCCATTGAGCAGTGGTGTAGAAAGAATTTTTTTCAAGGGGTGTTTTGGAAGGTCCTTTCCCTCCTTTTGAATAATAGGGGGAGTCGATTCCAGAAAAGAGGAGAAGAAGCCTTGAGCTAAGGTAAAAAAGGTAGACAAAAACTGCAGCGACGATGACAAATTCATAAGAAAGATTAAGGAACATGACAATCAAATAAGTCAGGAAGGCATAGAAGATCCCTCCGATAACTGCCAAGGTGATCCGTATCAAAAGTGAGTTGAAAAAGCCCATCCTTTTCTCCGAAAGAATGAGCTTATAATATACAAGAACGTGAATTTATTCAATAAACAAAATTCACCCTTGGGGCGCCAATTCAATGGACCATCATTTCTTTCGTCTTTCTAATTCGATGATTCCGCTCAATTGACTCAACAGTCCTTCTCTTATTTTCTTATTATCAATCTTCCGAAAAAGTTGGAGCAGAACGATCTCCTCTTGGTTCAATATTAAAGGAGTCTCATCCATGAAAGTCTTTTTAGTGTAATATTTACCGGATGGTTCTGAGATATGGGAAACTTTTTCTTTCTCAAAGAATGTATCCACAGAAGCGCCTAAAACGTTCGATATCTGCTGGATTCTTTCCACAGAAATTTTATTAGTTCCCTTTTCATATTTCTGAATCTGTTGAAACGAAACACCAATCTCTTCAGCTAACTTCATTTGAGATATTCCCAGGGCCTTTCGCATTCTTTTTATTTCAGCGCCAATTTGCTTGTTGCTTTTTATCACATGTCCCCCAGATAATCTTTTTATTATTTAAAGGGAGAATGGGCCGAATGTCTATAAACCAGTGGTTGTTTTTCTTCTTGACTTTTGCAACTAATGGTTGTATACATTCTTTCATCAAATGGAGTTAAAATGAAAAGAATTTTGGTCGTCGATGATCATAAAGAAATAAGGGTTCTCTTATCCAAAGTCTTTCTCTTGAGTGGGTATGAAGTGGATAGTGTGGAAGATGGCGAGGCGGCAATGAGGCTGGTAAAGAAAAAGCAATATAATCTTGTTGTCGCTGATTTTATGATGCCCAAAATGGATAGTCTTGATTTAATAAAGAAACTGAAGATGTACAACCCTTCCTTACCGATTTTGATAATGTCTGGATCTGATGTGGGAGAGACTTTTTTCAGAGAAGCAGGGGCCGATGCCTTCTTGACAAAACCCTTAGATCTCTCAAGTATGAAGATTTTGGTGGAGGGAATTTTAAATTCTAAAAGATAGTTCTTTTTGGAGTTTCTATATATATAAAAAGAGCCTTTTGTCAAATTCTCGGCCAAGAAGAGATCTTATTCATCTCCCAGTTGGTAAAAATGAGGGGTATCTTCTCCAAGATTAACCTCTCCTATTTTTAAACCTGTAAAGGTTCGAAAGTACCTTCGCTGCCCTTTCCGGAGCGGGATAATTTGGAATACCTGATCCTTCGAGCCGTTTAATTTCATCGTCCCAGATTCCTGCTGGGGAAGAAAAACAGCATAGGATCGGTTTGTCAGGCCTTCTTTCCAGTAGCAGATCGGTTAAGATTCCGACAGCAGGCCTATTGGCTGAAGCGAACATGATGCATAGGATGATGGCATCAATGTTTTTATCTTCGAGAACGGTATGTACGATTCCTTTAATTGCCTCTGAGTCATACCAGGCGGGTCCCATATCTACAGGATTTGTTCTGATGGCAAGAGGGGGAAGCAACTCCTCTATCCTCTTTTGGGTCTCCATAGAAAAAGGAGGAATCAGTAGCCCTTCCATCTCGCAGACATCACATGCTGCCATCCCGGGTCCGGCCTGGCCTGACAGAACAGCTACTTTGTTTCCATTAGGAAGTGGACACATGGTCAACGCCTTTGCCGCATCCAGAAGCTCTTCCGAACTTCCAACCGTTAAAATCCCGGCCTGTTTAAAGGCGCCTTCATAGATCTCATGTTTGCCTGCGAGGGAACCGGTATGAAACTGGGAGGCCTTATCACTTGTGGATGAGCGCCCAACCTTGTAGGCGAGAATAGGTTTTTCCAGGTTTCCTCTCTTCGCCACCTCCATCAATCTCTTTGGATGATCGATACCTTCCATATACATGGCAATCACTTTGGTTTGAGAATCTTTGATTAAATATTCGACCATCTCCGCGAAATCGACATTACAGCGATTTCCTAATCCGATGATTTTACTAAATCCAACCTTATTTTGAAGAGATAGAAAAGCCATCAGGTGAGACATTCCACCGCTCTGGCTGACAAAGCTGATTCCTCCTTTTTCCACCAAGGAAAACTCCGGTGTAAAGGATGCATTCAGGGGAAGATGAAGGTTTACAATCCCAAAGGTATTCGGGCCGATAACCTTGATGCCGGATTGGTCTGCCAATTCTGTTATCTCTTTCTGTAATACCTCTCCTCTTTTATCTTCAATTTCCTTGAATCCAGCAGTGATGAGGACGATTCCTTTGACATCCTTTTCTTGACATTCTTTTATTATTCTGGGCACCTGTTCAGCTGGAAGGACAATGATGGATAAATCAACGCTATCAGGGACCTGGAAAAGGGAAGGGTAGGTTTTGATTCCCAGGATTTCATCTTTTCCTGGATTGACCGGATAGATTTTGCCTGGATATCTCCCTTGAATCAGACTTTTCATGACATGAGATCCTAACTTGCCTGGATTGTCTGAAGCCCCAATGACTGCCACAGCCTTTGGGTTGAAGATTGCTTCCATCGCTGACCATCTTTTCTCCATACTATCCCTCTCTTTTTAATAATGATAAAGCCTTTCTAATTTAAACCATTTATTGGCGATGATCAAATAATTTTGTAGAAGGTGGGACTTGAATTGACAGATACTATCAGGCTAACTCTTGACTGCGGATTTCACCAAGTTATTGCTGAAACCCGTATCCAAGGATCAAAAACTTCAAATTGAAAGTGAGGATAACGCTTTAGGTCAGTGGTGGCCGTAAGCCGTCCCTGCCTGACGGCAGGCAGGTGCTAGAGAGCCTTGCCCTGCTAAAGTCTTTCCACCCAATAATCTGGCCGACGATTGAGATGGGCGACTGCAATAATTCGTAGAGATCGAGACTTGACCTGATAGATCACTCCGTATGGGAACCGACTGACTAAACAACGGCGGGAGTTGTTGGACAATGCTGACCAAGCATCCGAATACTGAATAATACGATTAATGGTGGCGTAGACTTCTTCCGCAAATTCAGAGCCGAGCCCGGGCTGGAATTGTTCGTAATACTCTATAGCCTTATAGAATTCAGCTTCGGCATCCGGATGGAAGTAGAATTTCATCGGCGATACTTTTTGCGGATGTTAGAAAAAACCTTCTTTCCGGGAACAAGCGCTACTTCGCCTTTGTCAATTTGGGCAATGCGCCTTTCAGCTTCTTCGGCCCACAGTCGGTCAATTTTTGGCTGTGCGGGAAGGTTGAGGCTGGTAAGCAGCTTCTCAACGAGGCTTACTCGGGCCTCGGCTGGGAGCGATAAGGCCTCATCGAACACTTTTTTTGCAACAACAGGCATATTTTTATCCTCCATTTACCTATATTCAAGCACATTTTGTTACAACAATCAAATCTTTGTCAGAGCAGAGCGATTTAGGTCAGCGGTGGCTGTAAGCCATCCGCTGGAGCGATTTGTTCGAATCAGAATTCGTATTCCTTTGGTTCGTACTTGTATCCTTCGGGTAACGCTCGGAATAAATTGAGCCTCTTGATTCCCAAATCAATATTATCTCTTTCAGCGATAGCTCTCCAGAACTTCCTCTGTGTCTCGCGTATGGCTTCGTCAGGACCTTTGCACTCGACAAAGAACCAAAGCAGATTTTCCGGATATTCTGGATATCGGATCTTTGGATCGTTGGGAGTATCCTGATGGAATACGAAAAGGTCTGGTTGCCCATCATCGCTGCCCGTTATTTCCTTAAGTTCCGTTGTGAAGAAACGGGTTGCCCGTCTGCTAACGAAACCATGAACAAGCTTAGTGAAGTAGTTTGTCACGTTTCTCAGGGGCTTCGTTTTTGTCATTGAGTAGTCGTGGATGACCTCGTAGCCACGTAATCTGAAGTCCGCTGCGATTACTGCTTCATGGAAGCCGTAATGATTCTTATGAGGCCAGGTGCCCCCTTCGTTCCATGAACGTCTCCGTTGAGGATCATAGTAGACAATGTGCTCTTTGATTCTGAATTTTGGTTTCATATTCTCTCCTTCGAACGACTTAGGTCAGCGGTGGCTATCAGCCATCCGCTGGAGTGCCTTGTTAGACCGTGGCTTTATGAAGGCAATATGTTCATGAAATCAGAACTCATCAGATGCCATGCCTCAATAAAACCCTCGGCGCTCTTGTTCGGACGACCTTTCTTATTTATGGTTAATATAAATTTCCATTGTTTTCCTCCAAAAACAGATTTTAAGTCAGCTTTTGGAACAATAAAAAACCAGTTCATATCAACATAATAAGCAATCAAAAAATCACAGTTATCATATTCTTTCTTAGTTAATGTAAAATGTATTACATTGCGATGTTTGCTTGTGGTAAACATTCTTTGCCTGCTTTTAGCTTCGATCGCAGTTCTTTTACTCTTCGTTTTATTTACTAGTAAAATATCAAAACCCGACTCTCCGATATTTTTGAAAACCTCCCAATCGCGACACTGATGAGACAAGAGTGCTAGGCGTAATAGGATCTGCGATTCCCCGACATCACAAACTAGGTCTTGTATATTTTGTGGTAGTTTCTTCTCCATGGTCTTTTACTTCACTTCACGCGTCTAACGCAAAAACTCAGAGGCGCCGGGCCGCTGACGCTCAGCATGAAACAGAGGCGAGAACCCGACGCCCTCTGTAGTGACCTTGTTAGGCCGCTCGTAATTCATCTGGCTCGTATCAAGTCATCACCTTAGGGACAACCCGGTGGAGATGTCTCGAAGACACTCCGAAGGGGGACTCACTCGAATCCCCCCCACTCCCCCTTTGGCTTTCTTCACGACGTCTTTGTCATTGGTGAGAAACCAGGAAGCATTGAGAGCGATGGCCTCAGCCAAGTGACGTTGGTCAGGCGCATGTTTCAATTTTAACATGCTCAGCGATTGCTCAATGCCGCGCATCTTCTCTTCGGTTGGTGGAGAATCTTCTGAATACACGCTATCGTTCCACGCTTCCTGGAACACCTTATAGACTTTGCGTTGATCCCTCGTTGGCTTCCCTGCATGTAATTCTGCCATCAAATGGGGTGAAGCGACGAAATGCCAATCCCCTAACTGTTCGAGCTCTACTAATCTTCGGAGGGCGACTAGTTCCTTCCGCAAGTTCGGGTCGGCGGTTTTGCATCTTTCCGAATTGCCAAAGATAAAGTCTTCCTCGTCGGCGCAATATTGAACGATATTAGCATCCAAGTAGATAAGCATATCCTTATTGTTCGATTCTGGCCCAATCGTGCGGCCTAACGGTGGCGATAACGGGCGCAAGGGCCACTCAACTTTTTAAGCGGCGCAAAGCCGCCTGGCCCTTGCGTCGCGTTGATTGCAGTAATAGGCATTGACAAAATGGTATGACTTAATTGTTTTCATTTTTGGCATAATGATTATATTCTTTAAGGATTTGATTTCTGGCTTCTTCTTTAGTTTCACCTAGACCAAAACCAAGTCCAAGTTTTCTTGCCATATCTGTTTTCCCAATTGCAAAACATTGCCATTTATGAATTGGTTCTTCTGGTATATAACTATAGTGAAGTTCGAAATCTTCGAACTGTGGGAAACGAGGATCACTGGGACAAGGCTGCTCAATAAAATTCCCAAACCTTTGAAACCCACAAGAAAATGTATCTCTAACATCCCAATGATCTTCTGATGGATCGGCTGGCGCATCAATTCGGCTTATTAGTTCACTACCACAAAAAGGACACAAATACTCTTTAAATTCCTTTCTAAATTGTTCTATTTGCTCTCGAGTAGTCAACTTATCTCCAGTGACCTTACGTACATGATTATTGATGTTCACCCAAGAAATTGTACTTAAAGTATTTTCTTTGGGTATTTGTATTGTGAAAGTTTGTCGCATCTGGTCAGGCGGTGGAATATCTCTTAACAAAATCCAATATGCTTCGTTTGTTTCTTCAATGTACTTAACTAACATTACAACTTGAAGTTTATTAACAAGGTAATTTTAGGTAACCAATCTTAATCTGAGTCTTTCTATTCGACCCTTAGTGGCTCGCGTAGATGATTTTAGCTGAACCAGAAATTCTAATCCCGTTGCCCGTTTACTTTCAAATATATCAACTCTTAAATCCACCCCATAATCATTTGTGATTCTTTCCGACACCCAATTTGTGGGCAAAGAATTTTCAAAGAAGCGTTCAGATAGAGCTTCTAAATTATGTGTATCGTGTCTATAGTGAACGACCCTGAAAAGTAGTCATTGCGAGGAGGGAAGCGACGTGGTAATCCATTGAAATTGCTTCACTTCGTTCGCAATGACACATGGTTAATGTCAACTTATTAATGTCGTTCACTATAATTGGTATCGCCGATTCATAAATTAATATGCATAACGATTATTATACCGCTGCAACGTTTATCCTAAAAACCGGGTCTCCTAGCCCCTTAAGGGACTTCATTTACGACCCAGATGATCTAATAAGAGCCTCTTTTTGCATTATAATGTTATTTTCACAATGTTATGTTGCATTTATATAATTATTAAAGAAAATTATCCCGGCCTCCGTGTCAGCATTAATGATTGTGAAATATAATTTTTAATATACACCATTTTCAAAAATTAGGGAAGTGAAAATTACAGGAAGACCTCTACCGATTGGGCCGATTTTGTCAAATAATCCACAGCTTGCAGTCATCCGGATAGTCACCTTCATCAGTTAGCTTACCCTGTAGGAATTATCCGATCATTACATCAATTCACGATATGGAGTGCTGGATTCCTTTATTGAAATTTTGAGCCCCTTTCGGAGAAGAAACTGTAGCAAAGAGAAACGAGCAAGATATTGTTCCGGTGCGGGCCCTATGATTATCTCATCAATTGGAAAAGATTCGATGTCGGTAAAGTCAATTGCTAAGTAAGGTAGAAAAATAGATTTTCTTAGCCTAAATGACATCTGTTGATTATCTATTGGCTCCGATATAATTCTCCATTCGCATTCTTCGTGGAATGCTGGGTGCTTTAGCTTACTCGCTATTCGCGAAAACTCCATAAAGAAATCGACCGAAAGCTCCTGCATTATCTTTTGAGGGTCTTTCGGTTCATCAGTTAATCTCTTTATCAAATTCTCCCTTTTTTTAGTAATTTCGTCTCTAATGATATTCTCCTGTTCTCTTTCGTCATAGATGCAAGGTTCTAAAAATAACTTCTTAGTCTCTAACCATGGAACCAGCAATTCTGAGCGAAATCCAATTGAATATCCCCCGCCAGGTGGGCAGTACCCTCTCCATTGACTTAGGAGGTCCCCCCGTTGCGAGAAAGAGAAAACGCAGACGGGAGTTTTGCAAAACACTTTGAAGTCAAAATAAATCTCCTCTATCAAATGATAAAATAGAGACAACCATTCTTCTGGCTTAGAGGAAGGCGTAGGTATGCCTACTGCTGGGACAACCCGTTTTGGAAGGCCGTCCAGAAATTCGGAAATTACCTTTTTTAGAATGGCAAGTGAATACTTAAATTCTTGAGTGTCATTGAGAAAATGAATTTGGCTGGCCCAAAGAGAGCGTGCGTCCAAAATCCCTCTCACCCCATCAATAGACGTGTAATGGTACAGACGCTCTGGCGGTTTCTTTTCACATGGGATGCAGTCCGGCTTTTCTATATCAGCCCCCGTTGCGTGATAATACACTTCGAAATGTATCGAAAAGGATTTGTATGGCCAGCACGGGCAATCACACCGAAAGGAAAATGTGCCGCGTGAAAGTCAATCGTTTATTTGTGAAAGAAATCTACACCTTTTGGCAGAATTTGTCAAAACCTGATTTCAGGAAGGAAAAGAGGAGGATGTGGGATGCGAATAACACCAAATATTGACTCCGATATCTTTCTGAGAGGCAATGGTTACGGTGTGAAACATGAAAAAAGGCAGATCAATGTGCCGTAATAAGAGAACGAAGGGCCTTGTTAACGGATTTGGAGTCGGGGAAATGCTTTTTTACGTCGGGGTCAAGCATGACTGCTCCATCTTCTTGAGTAAAGTAATGCACTTCAACTGATCCGTCCCGCTTGCCAATTTTGACGGTATGTCCTTTTCGATAGGCTTCAAAATGCTTTCCCCGAACCCCGCCGGAAAAATCGTATTCTTCTCTCATTTCATTAACTTCGTTGTTTTTCTTACTTGTTTTCATATTCTCCCTGTTCCTTCTTTGTTGCATCCCTGCTGCTGATAATACGTATCCTCTCACCTCTCTCACTATATGATACCACAATTAATCTTCCTTTTGAAGACAATCCAATGTCGATATACCTCTCCTCGTCGCTTGCATGATCCGGATCATAAATCGTTACAGAAAAAGGGTCATTAAAAACTGTCTTCGCTTCATCGAAGCTCACCCCATGCTTCCTTAAATTGTCATCTGCCTTCTTTTCATCCCATTCGAATATGAACGACAATCGCCCCTCCTTTGACCTGAACCTAACAGTTAATCTTGGCAACAACTCCTACAGTTAGTTTCTTGCAATGAGAATTTGTTTTGGGGTGAGTTGAATATATGAAAAAAGGAGTAGTATGTCAACATTTTCGCTTGAAATGTTGCATTGTGGGAAATATTCAAGAATCACGAAGAAGAATTCAATACCGAACTTGACACGTTCTGTAGAAAGTGGAAATTGTGCATGAATAGATTTTCTCAAATTTCATACATGATGGTCTCGTAAAAAGTCTGAAAAGGCCATTTTCTGTCATTCCTGCGCAAGCAGGAATCCAGCATTTTCATCTAGTTAGAATTTCCTGGATTCCCGTTTTCACGGGAATGACGACTTTTTACGATTCCATCATACATAGATGACCTACTTATTTAACCATCTCAAAAATTGAATTGACATGCATCACAAAATCTCCCTGCACCCCTCTTTGCCAAAGAGGGGTACTTTCCCTCCTTTACAAATTCAAAAGCCTGAGTTGATACTATGATTTTAATTATTGTCGTGGTGTTTTTTTGAAGTTATATTAACTTTAATGGAAGTGGAACACCGAAAATGGTTTTGGATAATTCTCTTCCCTATTCTATTAATCCTCACGGGGTCGTTTAGAACCTTCGGTGCTCAACATCCCTGCTGCCCGGAAGATCCAGAACTCTCCTATCTACTTTCTCCAAAATCGTCTCAGAAGTTTCAATATCTGGTTCGCTATGAAACTTTTCTATCATCCGCGTTAGGGAAGGAGAAAAGCTTCTTCGTCATCCTACCAGAGGATTTTTTTCAAAATCCCAGTGCCAGGTATCCTATCCTCTTTCTTCTTCATGGATATAATTTCAATCGAACAGGGTTATGGTGGAAAACTTATCTCCCAGAAAAAGCGAGGAGAGTTCTTTGCGAAATGAAGGAGGAGGAATATCATTGGCTTCTCCATGAAGATATCGCTGTGATTGCCTATGGGATGATGGATGCAAAAAATCGGACTTATCGAGATTTAGAGAAATCCCTGGAGATGAGGTTTCAAGAGCTTTCACAATATGGAGGCCTTGCTAAAGGCGATTATACTCCGAAGGAGATTGCCCAGTCGATTGTTTCCAATAATCTTCATTCACAAAAAAATCTGAATGATTCGTTCCATCCCATTCAAAAAATGGTCATAGTTCTTCCCGATGGGGACAATGGATTTTATACCGATGAGAATGAGGGAAAGAGACTTTTCCCTGAAACAAAGAATCAGAAGGCTTGTGATGATTTCAACCCCAGAGAAGCCTTGAATTATTCGCTCTTCCCTTTTCTCTATATGAAGCCGGGAGCCCTGGGAAAGCACGAATCGTATTTTCTTGAACTTCTTCAATACATTGAATCTCAACCCCCATACAGGGAAAGACTTCTTCAAAAAAGAGGACTCGGCGGTATTTCGATGGGAGGATTTGGAGCCATGAAACTTGGTTTGAAACATCCCCATCTTTTCCGGTCTATAAGCAGCCAGAGCGGGCTTCTTGACATCGAACTCCTTCAAGATAAATGGATGCTGAAGATGATCATGCCAGAGTTTTTGGAAGTGTTCGGTCGTCTTGAGCCTAATAAACTTCCTTCCAATTCTTCTTTTGACTTAAAACATGTCCAAGCCAACAATCCCTTGACCTTGATCAAAAAGAAGGGAATAAACCAGATACCCCATTGGCTCTATTTTGATTACGGATCAAAAGAAGGGTTTGATGGGATTATAGAAGGAAATAAAAATTTTGAGAAGGTATTGAGGCAAGGAAGCCATCAGATTCCTGCGCAACCTTTTAATGGGAAATCTGGACATAACTACCAATTCTGGCGCAGCCGGTCAGGCAACATTCTTCAACATCATTCCGATATTTTTCAGAATATCCTTCCACCTCCCAAATGAGGTCTTTTCGCTAAAAAATTACTGATCCATTAAAAGTCGGCTCAATTTTTCTTTATCGATCCCGAGACGTTCCCAGTTTTCAATATAAACTGGTTTCCCTTTCTCATCGTATGGATCGATCAGAATTTTTCTTAAGAAGAACGAAGATTTTTTAGAGTGGCATTCCTTGCAACCCCGGGCGCCGATGACATCCGGTCCTGACATCACATTATGGCTGAGAGAGAAGTCAAGGACTTCAGCCTGCTCGTGTTTGATCTTTTCTACCTCTCCTTTTTTATCCAACTGATAAAGAAACCCGCCTTTCATCAAGACGGGATGGGAGGCTACGGGATTTCCAAATTTATCCTTCCCCTTTAGTGCCTTTAAAAAGGCTTTGATTTCATCAAGAGAATTCACTTCAGGAATTCCATCTCCGTTGTCATCTTTGAGAGGGGGTTTTTTCAATTCCTGTATCTTCCAAAGGGGGATCGGTTTCGCCACATTGGTCTTTGGATACAAGTCTCCCCAGTAAATGACCGCTAATGACTTGGCAGGAACAATTCTACCCTTCCATTTTGTTATGGCAGGATACCAGATATTCGGGTCTACACCAGGAACAGACCTTTTGGGATCCATCGGATCATTGGAAAGAAATTTTGAGGTGTCATAGATAAAGGTCCATCCAGTTGAGGCATATTCATAAACCAAGTCTGCCGGGGTGGTCTGAAAGGGAATATGACAGGTCTGACAGGCGATCAGTTTCAAATGGCGTGGGGAGAAAGGATGTTTGTATCGGGGCGCTTTCTTATCCTTGCCTCTATAATGGCAGTCTTCACAGGAATACATGCTGTTGTTCAAGTCATTTCGTACTGTCTCCTGAATGGTATTCCCTTTAGCAAAATTATGCTCCTTATCGCTCGGATGGCAGGAAAGGCAGTGTAGACCCCTATCGTTATGGATATCCGTTTCTGGACTCCACTGACGACCTTTCCTTTTTCCATCAGCCATGGCATGGCAGGACCAACAATTCTCGTCAGGAGGTCTTCTCACAATCTGAAGGTGGAGATTTTCGAAATCGGCCGCCTCTTTTTTAGTATAATTCGCCGTCACCTCATCCACTTTTGAATTTCCAGATTCATCCTGAGAAAGTTTGATATTCGCCCATCCAGCTCCGACTGTAGGCCCATACTTAAAGAATCTTCCTCTCAGGGTCGCGCCCCGATCTTTCCATTGATACTCCTTTAAGTGGCAGATGAGGCAGTCGGCCTCGCTCACACCACTTTGGTCCCAGGGAGCTCCATAATTGGCATTCCCTTGACTAAAAGGGGTATAGTCACCATCCAACAAAGGACTTTCTTCTGAATCTTCATAACCAAACTTCTTGTTCTCTTCGTTATAGTAGAGGTAACCTCTCCGATCATATTCACCCCATCCTCCTCCTGGGTGACAGGCTCCGCAATTCTGAACGAAAGAGAAAGATGATTTGTCAATTTCAGAGGGATGTTGATTAACTTTTTTAGCCAATTGGCTTGAATCCATAGAGGCTACCATATGCTTCCCATACATTCCTGAGGACAGACTCCATGGATATTGGGGATCGAATGTATCGCTGATGACAATTTTACCAGTTCCATCGGTCCGGCCTTGCTGGAAATGGTAACCATTAGTAATTTGGTTATAATCGTGGCAGCTCCCGCAGGTTTTTTTAGGGCTGTAAGGCATTTTACTCTCGAAGGTGAGTGGACTCCCATCGAATCCCCTAAGGATAATCTTTTTATGGAAAGAATCTTGAGAGAGGATTGAAGTTGGATAAAGCAGAGTGAAAAACAGAGTAACTGAAATAATGAAAAGAAATATTCCAAATTTTTTCAGAGCGGGTACCTCCATGGCAGATTTAAATTCTGAGAGAAACTGGAATATAGTATATTGATAAGAGGGGTTAGGAGCAAGAAATTATTTCTGTTTTTTTAAAAAAATTTTTAAAAAAATTCTTGACAAAAATAAATTATTTTGTTACATATAATGAATTAAATTCATTATGATCCTTATTCCACTAATGTAACTCATTGATTTTCCAGTATTTTTCTGTACCCAGGAGGAAATATTCAATCAAAAAACAAGGATTTAGAGTCGGAGAGGTTCCCGAGCGGCCAAAGGGGACAGACTGTAAATCTGTTGGCGATGCCTTCGGAGGTTCGAATCCTCCCCTCTCCACCAGGCTTGCCAGCGGGCGATTGTCTGGACCATTCAACCCTTTATTAAATTCACATTGAATCATTCAAGCGCCGTAAGCATGGTTCATTGTCTCCCTCGGTCAGAGATGGCCGGTAGAGAATTTGATCTTTAAGGGAAAAGTTTTGACTTAAATAAGGCAGAGAGAAAATTCAGTGATCGGGTATCGTCCGTTGTTGTTAAGGATTTTTTCTTATTCAAATGCGGGAGTAGCTCAGTTGGCAGAGCATCAGCCTTCCAAGCTGAGGGTCGCGGGTTCGATCCCCGTTTCCCGCTCCATTGTGATAAAATTATATTGTTAATCTATCTTCTAATAATTCGGCCAGCCTGTCTTTTTAATTGACAGGTTTTTCTTTATTTTTAGCCCACGTAGCTCAGTCGGTGGAGCACTTCCTTGGTAAGGAAGAGGTCATCGGTTCAAATCCGATCGTGGGCTCCAAAGGAAAGGGTGGATTGGGCGATCTTTTCGAAAGATAAGGAGGGTTTGAGCCATGTCGAAGCCGAAGTTTGAGAGGACGAAGCCGCATGTGAACATTGGGACGATTGGTCATGTGGATCATGGGAAGACGACGTTGACTTCAGCGATTACGAGGGTATTGGCG
>Ga0210016_1000495_pt1 | contig 35036 bp, 41 predicted proteins | sample CryGeyCG2014_300_FD_185454 | JGI IMG/M metagenome (GOLD analysis project Ga0210016, IMG submission 185454) | Groundwater microbial communities from aquifer - Crystal Geyser CG02_land_8/20/14_3.00 (SPAdes) (version 2) | ecosystem: Environmental > Aquatic > Deep subsurface > Groundwater | place...
TTCTGATTTTGATCGCAGATAAACAACACATTCATAGTAGATGTATAGGCAGTACTCCAATATAAAGTTTGCACTAATTCATAGAACAATTGCTTTTTTTCCGTTTTTTCCGTAAATTCTCACAGGATAAGCCCATAAAGTATTTTAAAGTGAAAAATTCACTTTTCATCCATGCTTAAGTATATTTACATAGATGAGAGCGGAGACCTGGGAATAAAAGGCTCAAAATATCTCATTCTTGCAGCCCTTTTAATTGATGAGCCGGCAGAGCTGGACAGGATAATAAAAAATATGAGAAGGAACAAATTCAAGAAAGAGCTCAAAAATGCACAGGAAATAAAGGCGAATAAATCATCAAAAGAAATAATTGAATTCATGATAAGAAATCTGAATCATGTAAAAGGAGCTAAGCTATTCTATGTCATTCTTGAGAAAGGGAAGATAAAAAGCAACTATCTGATGGAGAATAAAAACCGGCTTTATAATTACGTTGCCGGAAAATTGACTAAACACATGATGCTTGAAAATTTTGATGTTGAAATCAGGATAGACAAGTCCAAAGGAAAACAGCTTCTAAGAGAGGATTTCAACAATTATTTCAAAGCAAAACTTCATGAAAAATCATCAACAATTAAGGCAGAAATTTATCATAGTTATTCGCATTCTTGGTCCGGACTTCAGTTTGCAGATGCACTTTCATGGTCGTGCTTCCAAAAATTCGAGCATTCAAACAGCAGGTATACTGACTTAATAGAAATTGAAAAAGATGTTTATTACCTGTTCTAGAAAAAATAAGCAGAACCTAAAAGCACTAAAGCGTGTACCTCAAGGTGCACTGGCTTTCAGGTTTTACCTGCATTTGAAAAGAAAAGAGTTTAAGCTTATAAAATTTTCTGTTCTGCTTCGCAAACTCTCCGTCTTTTCCGTAACTTCTCACAGGACATCAGACATCTCCGGAAAACGCTTATTAAGAATATTTGCTCCGGGAATCTTATGGCAGATGCAGTATGATGAAATCACAAATTGTGATATCAAAATAAACTTGAGATCACAATTTGTGACCTTAAACAAAGGACGTGGAGCTCACAGAAAATATTTGCCTTATGCTTTTATAGAGCATATCCGAAAATTTTAAATACTTGTCCTAATTTATAAGACAATTGGGCTAAAAAATGGGACAAGAACAGGTTTTAGAGGTATTTTTAGAGAATCCGGGAGAGAAATTTCACATAAGAGGGATTGCAAGAATGCTAAAAATCTCAAAGACAGCCGCTAATTATCACATAAATAACCTCCTGAAAAGAAAAATCATAATAAAAGAGAAAAAAGATGTATTCCCAAGCTTTAAGGCAAACGAGACAAGCGAGGAATACCGCTTTTTCAAGCAGCAGGCGGGCTTGAGAAAAATAATTGAAAGCAATCTTCTGGATTATTTAGAAAACGAATTCAGCCCGAAATGCATAATACTCTTCGGCTCTTTTGCAAAGGCAGAATACAGCGCTGAAAGCGACATAGACATTTTTATCCAGGCAGATGAGAAAATTGTTAACATGGAAAAATATGAAAAGAAGCTTGGGCACAAGATAAGCCTGCTTTTTGAGCCGCAAATCGAGAGGCTGTCTCCGCAGCTCTTCAACAATATCGCAAACGGAATGAAGCTTAGGGGATTTTTCAAGGCAAAATGAGAGAGCTCATGAGTTGGGAAACATGCAAAAATGAGCACATCAGGAATGCGCAAGTCGATAAAGAAAAGATAGAGTCAATAAAAAGGATGTGCAGTATAAGGCAGAAGATAATCCCGCAGATAAGAATAGACGATGATACAGCATCTGTAATTGCAACTGATTATTATGAGATAATCAAGGAATTGTTAATCGCGCTTATGCTGAAGAACAAAATGAAGTCAGACAATCATGAGTGCCTTATTGCCTTTTTTAAGCACAAATTCCCGAAATATGAATATGAGGCAAACGCAATTTACCAGTTGAAGGAAGTAAGAAACCGGGTATCTTATGATGGAGTCTTTGTGAAAAAAGAATATGTGCTCATGAACCGGCTGGAATTTGAGAATATCATCAAGATTCTGCTTGAATTGCTGGAAGAAATTTAAATTTGACATCTCCCAATTTTCCAGAACCCATTAATGTGTCTTTTATCTTGTGTTTTTTCCGCAAATTCTCACAGGACATCAGACATCTCCGGAAAAAGTTTATTAAGAATATTTGTTCCGGGAATCGTATGTCGGGTATTGAAAGCTGGACGCAATTTTTGATAATAAAAGTTTAAAATAAAAAAATTAGTTGCTCTTGCTTATGTAATTGTCTATTGCTTCCTTGTACTTCCTTTTTCCTTCATTGACAATCATTTCAATCTCTTTTGCATTCTCTGTGCTCTCTTTTCTGAGCTTCTCAATGATATCTATTGATTCTATCTGATAGTTGACTATTGCGTCAACAAGCTTCTGCACAGAATCCTTGTTGATTGTCGGCCCATATCCTGCTTTCAATGCTTCTTTTTCAAGCTGAACACCTAAGTCTGCAATATCCTCAATGCCCTTGCTTGCTCCCTTTTGCATTGCCTCAAGTGTCTGTGTTGCCTCGTGCAGGTTTCCCTGTGAAGTGTATATAACATCCAAAAGAGTAAACACGTGCTCATTTGTTGTGAAGAAGGTTATTGCCTTTGAATACAGCCGCTTCTTAACCTCGTGTGTCTGGCTCAACTTTGCAGTAAGCGTCTCTCCGACATTGTAGCCTACAGTCAGGTTTTCACTGACGTCCTTTATCAGCTGGTATCTCTTATCTTCAAGCTGATAAGCGCGTCTTGCCTCGTCGCTCTCCAGCTGCAGTTTTGAAAGCTCTGCATTGTCCTCTCCTTTGTAAGAATTAACTTTCTTTGTGGCATCATCCCACTTTTCTTTTGCTTTCTTAAGATTGTCCTGCTCAGTATTCATAATCTCATAAGCGAGGATTTCTGCATTTTTCACTGCAAACCTGAAGTCAACATATGCTTCCATGATTTTCCTTTCTTTTTCAATGCTGTTTTTGGTATCTTTAGCAACGTCTAGATACATATCTCTTATTTTCGTGAATCTATTGTGAGGTGTTCCTCTTGTTATTCTCATGAAGAAATTTCTCAATTTTTCTTTTCCGTCTATCCTTCCGTCTTCCAGCTGTTCTACCAGCCCTTTGGAATCATCTCTTATAGAGTCAAACATCCTGGTTATATCGCCGTATCTGTCTGAGAAGTTGATTGCTTCAACATTATCTCTTACTAATTCATTAAATGTGCCCATATACTGCACTACTCTTGCAATTGCAAGCACCTTTGGCTCATCAACATCCTTTACCTCTTCCAGAAGCGAGGCCAAGCCATAGGCTTCATCCTTTTTTGGCACAATCTTCAATTGGTTAAGAACTTCTACTGCATTGCCCAGATATTTTTGCAATCCTATTTCCATCTTTTACGCCTCCAATATTCTCGGCCTTTTCAAAAATTTACAATATTTATTGAAAACTGATGATGAGAAATTCATATTTGCTATATAAATCTTTCTTATTTTACTCCTATGTAATGGTAAAGAACGAAAGGTTTAAAAGCGAGTGAAAATTACCAGGCTGCCATGGCGGAAAAAAAGAATGAGCCCACTATTGAAGACTTCATGAGAATAATGGATGTTGCAGACGCCCTCAAAAAGCAAGAGGAAGAGGTAAAGAGACAGTTGAGCGTGGATGAACAAAAAGCAGACATAAGAGAAAGATTGAGAAAGACATACCAGCAGATGGGCGTAGAGCTAAGTGATGAGCACCTGGATGCCGCTATTGAAAACTATTTCTCAGAACTTTACAAATTCAAGCAACCGGAAAAAAATCTCTCCTGTAAAATCGCAGAATTATATGTGAACAGAGACAAAATTTTCAAGAAATATGTTGTTCCTGCGCTGTGCATCGGTGCAATAGGACTCGGAAGCTGGGGTGTAATAAAAACAGTTGATAAAGCCGGAAGAATGAGAGCAGAAAGAAATGTAGAAAATATAGTTGAAGAGTCCTATATGAGCAAAGAATCAATTGATAAGGATATAGACATAATTTTGGCTTCTCCATTTGTAGCCCAGCTGCCGAAAAATGAACTGGACAATCTTAATGTTTTTGTCACGAATTCAAGAAATGAATTAAGCCTTAGCGATTCTTTTTTTGAAAAATACTGCTCAGGCGGAACTGCTTCTGATGATATCAATCAAAGCAATTATGCTGAGGCAAAGCAAAAACTTGCCGGCATTCAGTTAAATATTGATTCTGCAAAATCAGACAAGGACAAGGCATCGGCTATTATTGAAACCCAGCAGCAGCTTGTGAACACAAAAACATCTTTAGACCAGCTGATAACTGATATAAGGAATCTCAAGCCGAATGAAACATTTTCAAAACAGGCAGAGCTTACTTACAACAATGGAATCAGCAGTATTGAAAAAAGGCAGCTAAGCGAAGCAGTGAAGCATAAGGATGAACTCTCTGGCCTGGAAGCATCAATAAACACATTCTCAGAATTGACAATAAAAGTTGAACAAGAATATTCTTCAATAAAAGAGATAGCGATAGAGCAGCTTGCCAAAGACAGGGGACAAGTCCTGTATTCTGAAGCAGGCCAGTACATTAAAACTTCAGATGTAAATAAGCTGGAAGAAACTGTAAACCAGATGCTTGAGCTGGACGAGACATTGAAGCAGGAATACAAGCTGATAATAACAGGAGGAGTTTGGCGCTATAAGCTTGACAATAAGAGCATAAAGAATTATTATCTGCTCCTGCATGCCCAAGAGTCTAAAGGCAATGACATTCCTAAGAGCATAACAAATGAGGAAACAGGCAAGATAAAAACAGTCACTGAATGGGGAGAGCGCGTGCCCAAGGAAGTCTATGACACTGTTGGAAAAGATAATGAGGATAATGGGATAATTGACAACAACATCTTCAGCATAAAAAAGAGGGGATTTATCACAGAAGAAATCATAATGCGCTATCAGGGAAAGCCTTTGGAGAAATTAGGTGAGATAACAGACTGGTAGAATCATGATTAACAGCATAAAATCATTTTCAAGGTGAATTGGATGAGTTCAGGGAAAAGCGTATACGGCAGGATTTTAGAAAAAATAAATGAAGTGGAAGACCATTATGAGGCACTTAGCAGAAAACTCTATAGCAATGAAAACAGCATTGAAAGTTTTTCTAAAGAGAGAAACAACAGCTATATTGAATTGGCAAAATTCTATCTTCCACAGATGAATGCTGAGACTGTAGCAAACACTCTTCCTGAATTCCAAGGGCTTGTTCAGAAAGTATTCAACGATAAACAGCAGAGGAGAAAGAAGGTTGAAAGTCTCAGCAGCGATTCAAGAAAAGATAAAGCCTCTCTTGAGAAAAAATTTACTGAAACAGATGAAACGCTTGAAGAAAAAGTGAAGGAGATAAATGAATTAAGAGGCGTAATATCAGATGAGCTCAAGGCAGATAAGGGCTATACCGAGCTGAAAGATAATGCAAATAAGGCAGATGAGGTGCTTGCCCAGAATAAAAAGAGGTATGAAGCATTCAAAACAGAGGCTGAAAAGAAACTTGCCGATTATGAGAGCAGTCAATTTTTTATGTATCTCTTGAAAAGGGGATATGACCCTAAGCACAGCAGCCTCATGGACAGGTTTGTTGCAAAAGTAATCAATTATGAGGAAAACAAAAAAAATTATGATTTCCTGACAAGCATGCCTGAAGCAATTGAAACAGAAATCAAAAAAAGGCAGGAAGACCTTGACGCGCTGGTTGCCCAAATAAGCGACATTGAAAAAGACAAGGCAAAAAAGCACGGGCTTGACAGTGCAATTGCGCAAGGCAGAACTCTCGGAGAGAAGAGAAAGTCAATAATGTCAGAAATTGAAAAATCAGATTCAGATTATAAAAAATACATTCAAGAAATAAAGGGAATAGATGATGACAAGGGCCAATATTACAGGGAAGTAATTGCCAATCTCGAAAATTATCTGGAAGGAAAAGACCTTTCATTCCTGAAAAATATTGCCTCTTCAACAAGCAGAAAAGAGGACGATGAGCTTGTGGCAAAGATTGAAAATGCTGATAAGAAAACTGCAGAATTGAAACAAGAAGCAAAATCATTAAAGATAGAGCAGAGCAGTATTGGAGCAAAGCTGGACGGACTCAGGGAGTTCAAGAGAGATTATACCAGAAATGATTATGAGTCCTCAGAATCGCGCTTTAGGGGCGACTTTGATATTGACAGACTGCTCCAGCTTTACATGTTGAGAAGCCTGACAATAAATCAAATATTTAGTGAAATGAAGGAGCATCAATATTTTGAGAGACATTCCTACGAGTCTGACTCATGGTATCATGGCTCTTCAGGCAGTTCCGGGAGCGGAGGGAGCTTTGGGAGTGGAGGAAGCTTTGGGAGTGGAGGAAGCTTTGGAGGCGGCGGGGGCTTTGGCACTGGCGGCGGATTTGGGCATTAAAATGGAGATGGCCTGAAGGATATTTGCAGCTCATAATATTTCTTATTCAAACCCTTTTCTTAAGAATTTCTCACTCAAATATCAATAAGGTTTGCCTGTCCTCAGCGCCCTCTTTCAGCGAGTATATCAGCCCGTATTTTTCAGACGCGCATTTCTCATAGGGAGCGCTCTTGTCATAGATTACCTGCCAGTCCGGCTTCTGCATCTCGTAGAGTATTGCTACATACTTGCATGAAAAGTCGGGCTTCGGCTCAATTCCGGGAATCTCAACGATTTTCACGCTTGCGCTGTTCTCAAGGCACCTGAATAAATCAGCTGTGTCAATCTTTACATCGTAGAAATTCAGGTCATCTGACTTTGTTGATGCTGCGCCTTTCACTATCTTTGCGATTATTTCAGGAGGGAATTTCTCAAACACCATACTGATGAATTTCTCCTTCAGGGCATAGTCATCGCAGAACTCTTCCTGCCAGCCAGAGCTGTTTGTCAGTTTAGTTAGCTGCTCCCTTAAAGAGTTTGCGTCAAAGAGTTGGGATATCATATTCTTTTCTTTCTCAGTGTTTGTATTTAAAGCTTGCGAAGAACTATTGCTTATCCTTATGGTAGAATGAGAGGAGGACAACCTTGCCTTCATCCTTTAAGTAAATGTAAGAAATCCGGAATGGGGCAACATAAATCTCCCTTGTGCCTTTTCTTGAAAAGCGCATGGGCTTTCCTGAATCTGGGCTTTTGCATATTTTGGAAATCTGCTTAAGGATGCGCTCTTTTAATGAAGAATCTTTGATTTTTGAGAATGTTTTCTGAAAATCAGCGCTGAAAGCAATCTTCACCATTTTTTGGCTTCCTTCATGAACTCCTCAAAAGGCATCTCATTGAATTCCCCCTTCTTGTATCTCTTGAATGCTGCCTCTGTTCTTCTTGCAAATTCAAGGTCATCCTTGAGTTCTGTTGAGAGGGAGCTGGCCTTGGCCATGAGAATCCTTTCATCATCCCTTATTATCATTAGTTTCTCTCCTTTCTTGAAGCATTCCCTCATCTCAACAGGTATAACAATCTGCCCCTTGGAGCTCATCCTTGTAACAGCAATGTCAAACATGGTATCACCAGGTAAGACAAATCTTACTTCATATTTAAGGCTTTCCATGGGAATGCTCTGGACTCAGCGTTTTATCAACTTTTCTGAATTTTTTCATTTTATTTTCCGCTTTTTCCGGAAATTCACACAAGACATGCGGACAGGTACGGGAAAAGGATTTAAAGCGGGTAAAAATTTCTAATCCAGAAATCTTTATATATACATTACATATATACGATATATAGGTGATGTATATGGTGATGGGAATGATTGACATCTCTCCAGAAGCAAACCAAGTATTAAACATTGTCAAGGCGAAATTCGGGCTCAAGGACAAGTCAGAGGCAATTGAACAAGTTGTCCTGCAGTACCAGGAAGAGATACTTGAGCCTGAGCTAAGGCCGGAATTCATCAATAAGATGATGAAAAGGCAAAAGGAAGGCACTGTCAGGATAAAGGATTTCAAAAAGCATTTTGGAATGAGATAAATGTATTCGTATGAGCTGAGGAAAGGCGTTGAAAAAGAGTTTTTCAGGCTTGCCAAAAAAGACAAAAAGCAGATGGAAGCCATAAATAAGAAAATAAATGAAATTATCCGCAATCCGTATCATTATCATAAAAATCCGCTGAGAGCGTCCTACTCCGGACTAAAGTCCGGAGTTTGACCGGACGCTCTCTTAATCGCGGATTTTTAGGATGCTAAAAGCGGCTTATCTCCAATCTGAAGATTGGAGTTTTGCCGCTTTTCTGCATAAGAATTTAAGGGCACCGCTTTCTCATTTTCATCGGGTTCACTTGGATAAAAGCTTTGTTCTGCTTTTTTCAATAGATGAGGAAAGAAAGACAATCATAATTGAAGGATATGCCCATCACGACGATGTTTACAAAAGATAAGAGTAAGGTAATAAAAAATGAAAGAACAAGAAATGCGTCCAGAATTCAAGAAAAAACTTCTTAGAATGAGCAAGGGAAAATCTACAAAGTTCTCAAGCATAGACCATCTTAGGAAAAAGATTGAAGAGAAATGAATTAAGATACTCTCTTATCTTTTTCTTCTGATTTTTCCGGAAATTATCACAGGACAGCCGGACTCTGGACTGGAAAGAGGTGCGCGCAGGGGATTTAAAGCAGAGATATCTGATGTTGCCCAGGTGATTTATCATGAAAGAAAGCATAAAAAAATTATTGCTTGAATTAAAGGAATTCCAGACAGCAAAGGTGCGCATTAACGACAGGCGCTTTGAGATAAGGAGGATTCTGTGATGTTCATAAGGATAGGAGAAAGGATTCTGGACTTTGACAGCTACAGGAAGCAGGTCTCTCTGATAAAGCGCTATGCAGAGTCAGATATAGAGGCATTATTCGGAATGCAGGGGTTTGAACTTAGAAGAAAGGAGTCAAGGGAGGATTATGACAAGCTCTTTCTTGAGTTATACAATCCAGAGCTGAAGATAAGGATTGTCTTTGAGATGGAAAGGGAGGAAGAAGATATTCTGGAAGAATAGATTGAAAAGGGATTTTATCAAGAGAAACCGCTGAGAAAAATATTTAAATGGAAAAATCTTTTATTTCCTGATTGCCTATTTTAAGATAACAAAAAGGAGAGAACATCCTTCAGATTGCGGAAATCATCAGAAGTTTTATAAGAATAAAAATCATTAATAACTATATGAAAGAAAAATCTGATAGTAGAAAGAATTTTGAAAATTTAAGAGAAATTCTAGAACAAATGAAAAATAAGAAGACAGGCTACAAATATGAAGGAAATATTCCGGCCAGCATTAGAGAGATAATGAGAATCTCTACAACAATTTTTAATTACACTGAAGTGGTCTTTGAAAATTTGGAAGAAATAATAATTAAGGACATAGTAAAAGATTTTGGTCTTGACTATGAGAAAAAAATAAGAACAATTGATATTGCTTGCGGACATTGTCCGATAAAAGAAATATATAAGTGTGATGGAGAACCATCTAATGCTTCTACGATAACAAAACCGAAAAAATTCTGGGTTCCTTCTGTAATAGCAGATGTTGTCAATAATTCAATCAGAATCTATGATACTAAAGAGGGTGTTGAAATAGGGGCAGAAATAATCAATCAATATTTGGAAAAAAGAAGCCATCCAAATGAGGTGTTAGAAGAGTACAATTAACTATTTCAATATTATTACCGATATGTCTAAAAATTGAAAGTCGGAAAATTTTAGAGTTAATCATGATTTTTACTGTCTTTCTTATCTGAAAAAAAATTGAGATTGCTCTGCTTCTTGTGAAATCGTTCCATATATTTCGGCGGGCTTATCTTCCTGTACTCAAACCCAAAGTCATGCAGCATTTTCTCTGCATTTGCCGAAATTTGAGGGGCTGCGAGTATTCCCCTCACCTTTTCCAGCCCCTTGCTCTTCCTGACCTTTTCAACATATCTTCTCAGCTGTGAAACCGCCTTGAAGTCAGCTGAGTAGCGCTTTGCCTCAATCACAACAAGGACATTATTAGCATCATAGCCGAAGACATCAATAAAGCCGTATTTTGTGTGCTCCTCGCGAGAAAGCGGCTTGAAACCTTTTTCAATCAGCTCAGGATTCTCAAGAATCATGTCAGACATGTCCCTTTCAGAGCCCGTAATTATTATCTTCTGCCCATCTTCCAGCTTCTGGTGGGAAAAGGAATATATCTCCTCTATTTTTATGTCAAGGTACTCCTTTAATGGAAGATTTCTAACTCGCAGCATTAGGGAATCCCCTTCAATGTCAAGGGTGTAGTCAGAATCTTCCTTCATCCAATTAACAGGAGCAGAGCCAGTGGGCTGGTGTATCAGCATGCTCTTGTCAGATTTTATTAGAAGCATTCTATCACCTGACAAGAGCTGGCTTTCAGCCCTTCCGCTATAAACAATCTCGCACCTGGCGAAGATTGCCATGCTCTCGCACCTTGAGAGCGCATCATTAAACTCGCTTATGAATTCGTGGAAGCCAATCATTGAGAATGAGATTAAAGGAGGGAGAATTTAAAGTTTTACCCTGCAATGTGGAGGGCCTTTGCGCCTGTCCTGTTTTTCCTGAGTTTTATGCCATCATGATTGTCAAGAACTATGTCATAGCCCACAGGCACGTTCAGGAGCGGGAATTCGTCGTCAAGATTGTTTATGAAGTCAATCTCCTCATCTGAAAGCTTTTTGGCCATTTTCACCTGAACTTCGGGCACTTCCTGCACTGCTCTGGGGCGTTTGCTCTGGGATTTTTCTCGTCAATAGTTTCCGGGCAGTCGGGGAATGTGCCCCTGCAGTCGGGGAATTTTCCTGTCCTGGCGTCGAATTCCTTCTGCTCTGTAACCCATCTTGGAGTGCCGTGAGTCCTCTGCTTGTGAGTTTTTCTGCCCATAAATCTCCACCTCTGACTCCAAAAAACAGGTTGGTTATTAAATCTTTCTTTTTGGTGCTGATGGATTAAATTTTTGTTAGCCGCAGAGAATTTTTGAACGATTTTTTCTGGAGCATAGATTTAAATATTACTGAGATTTTTATCGGTTCCGTCGGAGAAGCATAAAAAAAGGGGGTGCAGAGTTGATATATCTCAGCCATCTTTTGAACAAGACAATAATTGATTCTAGGGAAAACAAAATAGGCACTCTCGAAGACCTGATAATCCTTGACGGCGAGAAATCTGCAGAGGTCGTGGCAATTGTCTGCAAGAACAGGGATGGGCTCTTCAGGATACCTATAAACCTCGTTGAGGTGATAGAGCACATAATAAAGCTCTCTGTATCGAGAGAGAGGGCTTTGAATTTCGGCACTGTCCAGCCAGACGACCTACACCTTAAGTCGGCAATACTTGACAAGCAGCTGATAGACACAGATGGGCTTAAAGTGATAAGGGTGAATGATGTTGCGCTTTCAACAGTTGGCGGCAAATTCTGCGTAATTGGAGTGGATTCCGGAGTCAGGGGGCTGATGAGAAGGCTGGGGATAAATGACAGCATTTCAAAGGCACTGCTGAAGAGCAAGAACAGCGTGCCTAACATAATATCCTGGGAATTTGTCGCTCCCCTTGAGCCAGACTCCAAGCATCTGCGCCTGAAAATTGAGAGGAAAAGCATAAATTCCATGCACCCGGCAGACCTGGCAGAACTTATGGAGGACCTGAGCAAGGAGGAGAGAGTGCTTGTGATGAAGTCCCTGGACACCAACATGGCTGCAGACGCCCTCGCAGAGGCAGAACCGCACATCCAGAAAGGCCTTGTTGAGGACATGAAGATAAAAAGGGTAACATCAATCCTGGACAAGATGACAGCAGACGAGATTGCAGACCTGCTGGCATTAACAAACGATAGCAAGAGAGAAGAAATTCTCTCAATTATGAAGCCTGAGATTGCGAAGCAGGTAAAAGAGATAATGAAGTACCCTGAGGACACTGCCGGAGCGCTAATGTCCACAGAGTTCATATCCATACCCTGGCATATGACTGCAGAGCAGGCGATAAACAAGATACGAGAGCTGGCGCCGAGCCACTCAAAAATATATTATCTGTATGTTGTCAATGAAAAAGGCGAACTTGAGGGGGTGCTTTCCCTCAGGCAGCTGATAGTAGTGCAGCCCAACAAAAGGGTGTGCGACTTCATAAACACCCAAATAGCAAAAGTGGATGTCTCAACTCCAAAACAGCATATAGCAATGCTCTTCTCAAAATACAGCCTTCTTGCGCTGCCTGTGGTGGATGAGCACGGAATTCTGAAAGGAATCGTGACTGCTCATGACATAATTGAGAATGTAATGCCGGAGTCGTGGGCAAAGGGGCGTGTGAAAAGGAACAGGACAAAGAAGCCCACCCGCGAAGCATCAGATAATTCTGGACAAGCAAATAAGAAAGAGAAGTGAAAATGGGCAGCATAAGATTCCAACTGCAGAGCAGGATGAAGCACCTTCTGCTTTTCTTCTCGCTGATTGGCCCCGGGCTGATAACTGCCTTCGCAGACAATGATGCAGGAGGCGTTTCCACTTATTCTGTTGCAGGAGCAACCCTCGGCTACAACATTCTCTGGTCGCTGATACCTATAACAATCCTGCTGATAATAGTCCAGGAGATGTCTGCCAGGATGGGGATTGTTACAGGCAAGGGGCTTGCAGACCTCATCAGGGAAACCTACGGCGTGCGGCTTACCCTCTTTCTTATGATAGGACTTTTCCTGGCAGACTTTGCAACAACAATCGCTGACTTTGCAGGAATAGCGGCTGTAGGAGACCTTTTCAGCATACCAAGATTTTTTATTGTGTCAGTTTCAGCAGTGCTTCTTCTCCTTGTCATGATAAAGGGTAACTACAAGACAGCGGAGAAGGTGCTGTTTTTCATGATATTCTTTTATATTACCTATGTGATTGCCGGCTTCGTGGCAAAGCCGGACTGGGCTCTTGCGATAAAGTCAACATTCCTCCCGCATATCAGCTTCACGACAGAATATATTTACATACTTGTGGGAGTGATTGGCACGACAATAACCCCCTGGATGCAGTTCTACCTCCAGTCAGAGTATGTGGAAAAGGGGATAAAAATAGAGAATTACAAGTATGCCAGGTCAGAGATAATAATAAGCTCAATAGTGAGCGACAGCGTCAGCTTCTTTATGATACTGGTTTGCGCAGCAACCCTCTTCTATGCGGGAATAACTATAACATCTGCGCAGGAGGCGGCGCTCTCATTGCGCCCCCTGGCAGGCGAGTATGCCTACATTCTCTTCGGAATAGGGCTTTTCTTCACCTCTGCGCTTGGCGCAGTGCTGGTGCCTGTCTCAACTGCATTCTCAATCTGTGAAGGCATTGGCTTTGAGACGGGAATAAATAAGAGATTCAGTGAGGCGCCAGTATTCTACTGGCTGATAATAATCCTTGTGGCAATAAGCGCAGGGCTGGTGCTGCTGCCCGGGCTTCCCCTGATAAAAGTCATGGTTTTCTCGCAGGTGTTTTCAGGAATGGTGCTGCCCTTCATAATGATTGCTACGCTGAAAATGATGAATGACAAGAAGATAATGGGGGAATACACAAACTCAAAGGCGTTCAACATATTTGCCTACGCAGGGGCATACCTTGTGATTGCGATGACAGCATTCCTTGTCTTCACATCAGTAAAAGGGTTTTTCTGATTAAGTTTTTCATTAAGTTTTTATTTCCGCAATGATTTCAGCGCTGCATGAAGGACTTCGCTTCAAGGGTTTACGGGCTGACAAAGAGAGTTCCGAGGGGAAAAGTAACAACATATGGGGAAATAGCACGGGCAATGCGCACAAAGGGCTGCAGGGCAGTTGGAAACGCCCTTCATAAGAATCCCACTCCTGTTATTGTGCCCTGCCACCGCGTTGTGAAATCAGACGGCTCAATCGGCGGGTTTGCCTTGGGAAAAAGAAAGAAAATAAAACTGCTGGAAAAAGAGAGAGTAAAAATAAGGAATGGCAGAATAATAAATTTTGAAAATAAGCTGTTCAAATTTAAAAGATAAAAAAAGTTTATTCCTTACTCTTGCTCTTGACCTTCTTGATTTCCTTCTCGAGCTTGAGCTTGTCCAGCAGTTCCTTGTACCTGTTCCTTATCGTGACCTCTGTAACGCCTGCGACATCTGCAACCTCCCTCTGGGTGCGCTTCTCGCCATGTATCAGGGCAGAGACATAGAGCGCTGCAGCCGCAATCCCTGTTGGCCCCCTTCCAGAAGTCAGTTCCTCTGACTGGGCCTTATCGAGAATCTCCACTGCCCTGCTCTGCGTCTCAGGGCTGAGCTTCAGCGCAGATGAGAACCTTGCGATGTAGTCAGCAGGATTCGAGGGTATTATCTTTATCTCCAGCTCCCTCGTGATGAATCTGTAGGTCCTTCCAATCTCTTTCTTCTCAATCCCTGATGCCTCGCTCAATTCATCAAGGGTTCTTGGAACCTCGTGGCGCCTGCATGCAGCATATAATGCGCCTGCGACAACTGACTCCATTGAACGACCTCTCACGAGCCCTTTCCTTACAGCAAGCGTGTAGATTCGCGCTGCCTCCTCCTCAACTGATTTTGGAAGCTTGAGGTAGCTTACAACCCTCTTGAGCTCTGCAAGTGCAAGCTTAAGGTTTCGCTCGATTGCAGTGCTTATCCTGTACTGCCATTTCCTGAGCCTGAAGAACTTGTTCCTTGCTTTTGATGAGAATTGTGACAGGTCTGCACTCCTTCCAACCTCAGTCCCAAGCCCCTGGTCATACTGGGTGTATGTCATTGGGGCTCCAGAGCGCCTCCTTGAATCTGACTTGTCAGAATCAAAGTCGCGCCACTCCTGGCCGAAATCCACCATCTTGTCGTCAACCACAAGCCCGCAGTCCTTGCAGATGACCTCGCCCTTTTCCTTGTTTAAGAACAGGTTTACGCTCCCGCACTCAGGGCATTTCCTTACAAAGCCGTGCTTTAACAAAGCCACCACCCTCACACATTCAGTGAATATTTTAATGCATTATATGTGTTACAGCATCTATTTTTTCCGCAAAAATGTCTCTAAAAATGCGAAATCCGCCAAACACCCCCCACATTTTCCCTACGAGTAAATGCAATTCTAGTCAAAGCTGCAAACGCAATCTATAAAAACGCTGCGATAGTTTTAAATACTTCCAGATGCGCTAATATTTAAATCTTTCTATGCTTTTTCTCTCAGAAGCCATTTTGATTTTGCGAAATGCAAATGGAAAAGAATTTAAAGTTTGTTACTCCACCATAGAAACATGCTATGGGAGACAGACAAGATTAATTATATGATGCAAGATGTTGAATCAGGGCTTGAACTTGCTCTTGAAGAAAGAAAAGAGCTTGGACTCTCAATTCCTGAAAATTTTGGAGTGCAAATAGAATTTTATACGAAAAACAAAGCATACGCTTATGTGGAAGCAGACAAAAATCAGATAGTTCTAAACTCTTTTATAATTGCGCTGGATTCCCTTGAAGGAAAAAAACTGGAAAAAGCAAGATATGCCAAAAGTTACTTCGACAGTGTTAATAATCTTTTTGGGAATATAGGTAGCGATTCCATGCTGAAATTCATGAATGAGCCGGAAAAAATGTTTTCAATAACAGAATTTTTGGCAGGGGATTTTGAAGAATACAAGAAAAAATTGGAAAATTCCGGAATTGACTATGAACATTCAAAAAAAGAGATTATCAGAGCAGGCGCTAGTGTAAAAAATATTATAAATGAAATTCTGCCGGACATTGATTATGGATTTCTGAAATTATACAGCAATCATCTCAGGCATGAACTGGACCACCTTTCATTTATTGAATCTCCAATTTACAAGAAGGTTGAAAACCAGTTGATGACTCTTAAAGGTGCGCTTAAATTTTCAGAGGAAATTTCAGAAGTCATTGAAGAGAGCAGATTCAAATGGACTCTGGAGCATGAAGCAACGCAGTATCTCAAGCAAATGGCGAAAGAGTCCTCTGCATTTGAGACAAGGGCTCTCTTTTTCACTCTAATACCCTTAGGAGGGCTCAAGAAGGCTGATTTTGACTCTGCAACAGAGGAAGTTATTAATTATTTCCACCAAAATTACCTAATCTCAGGGAGCCTGAAGCATGAGATAATAAAAGTTCTCTCAAAAGTTGAATCCCATGAGAAAAAAATCAGCCAGAAAACCGAAAATTACCTCATAATGAACGGGGAGCCCAGCAATCTTTTGGAAAATCCCAGATTAGAAGAAAGTGACAGGAAGAGGGCAGTTCATATTATCAAGAACCGGCTGCCTGAATGGACAAGATATTTTGAAAAAACAGCGAAAATCGCAGCAGCAGCCCATGGAAGGACATTCAAAAACAATCCCGGGCTGATGAAAGAAGCAGAAGAATCTGCATCCTGTTTTGAGGAGTACATCAGGTGCCTTCAAAAATAGAAGGCATGCCAAAACACCTCCAGAAACACAATTTTTTTAAATAAAGCAGGGTTTGCCATGCCTGAATGCCGGGGTCGCATAATCTGGTAGTGCGCCAGCCTGGAAAGCTGGTACTCGAAAGGGTATCTGGGTTCAAAGCAACCCTTTTCGCTTTGCGAAAAGCGCAAAGACGAAGTCTTGCGCAAAAAATTGCTTTGCAATTTTTTTGCGTTGATGGAAAAGAAAGAAGCAAATTCAATGGCTTTCTTTCTGATTTATTCCCTCAGCGCCAAGTCATTATGATTTGGGTTGATGAAAGTCCCAGCCCCGGCGTTCATTTTTCTAAAATAAATTTATATATGTCAAGCATTTATATTGTAAAATGGGGGTGGGATTTATGTCAGTGCTGCTGGAATTTTCAATGTATCCCCTTGACAAGGGGGAGAGCCTGAGCAAGTATGTGGCCAGGTCATTAGATATAATTGACAAGTCGGGGGTGAAATACAAGATGAACCCCATGAGCACTGTTCTTGAGGGCGAATTTGATGATGTGATGAATGTGGTAAGAAAGTGCTATGAGCAGATGAGGCAGGATTGCAGCAGGATTGCTTGCAGGATAGACATTGACTACAGGAGCTGCAGGGAGAACGGGCTTGAGGGAAAAATCAAGAGCGTTGAGGAAAAGGTTGGAAGGGAGCTTAATAAATGAGCATAAGGGATAATGTTGGAAAAATCCTTTCAGAGCTTCCGCCAGGCGTGATGCTGGTGGCTGCTGCAAAGACGCAGACGCAGAAAAGGGTTCTTGAAGCAATTGATGCAGGAGTAAAAATTATTGGGGAGAACTATGTGCAGGAGGCAGAGGAAAAATTCGGAAAAAATGCGGAGATAATAAGGGGAAAAGCAGAGCTTCACTTGATAGGAACTCTTCAAAAAGGGAAAATCAGCAGGGCTCTCAAAATTTTTGATGTGATAGAAAGCGTTGACTCAATCCCTCTCGCTGAAGAAATTTCAAAAAAGGCGAAAGTGGGTGTAAAAATATTTTTGGAGATTAACATCTCAGATGAAAAGAGCAAGTCCGGATTCAAAAAAGAGGCTATTCCTGAATCTGCAAAACGAATTTCAGCTCTTCCGAGGATAAAGCTTATTGGGCTTATGGCAATGCCCTTTTCTCAGGACGAGAGAATTCTCAGGCGCTATTTTGGCGAGATGAAAAAGATTTTTGACGAACTTAAGATAAAATATCCTGAAATGAAATTTCTTTCAATGGGAATGAGCTCTGACTACAAGATAGCGATTGAAGAGGGCTCAAACGTGGTGAGGATTGGAACAGCAATATTTGGCGAAAGAGAGAATTAAAACAATAGAATTCCACCAATCTCTGATTGGGAGGTAAGTGGAATTCTGTGTGCAAAGAAATCGAAGACGAAGATTTCTTGCACAAAAATTGCTAAAGCAATTTTTTGTGCTCAAAAACCACTCACTGTTGATTTTGGCTTGTCCAAATATTGTTGCCCATCTGCGATTGGTGGTTTTTGACAAAATAAGGCAAAAAAAATAAAACTGATTTATGTGCCTTCTCTCCACTCTGAAATATATTTCCTTTGCTCTTCTGTAAGCGAATCAATATCTATCCCAGAGACTTTCAGCTGGAGGCGCGATATTTTGTCATCAATATCTGCAGGCAGCTGGATTACGTCAACTGGCAGCCGCCCCCTGTTTTTCAGAAGGTGCTCAACTGCCAGCGCCTCCCCGCAGAATGACATGCTCATAACCTCTGAAGGGTGCCCCTCTGCTGCCGCAAGATTAACAAGGCGCCCCTCTGCGCAGATGTAAATTCTCCTTCCATTTGCAAGAGAGTATTCATCAATGAATGGCCTTATCCTTATTACGCTCCTCGCCGTCTTTTTCAGTGATTCAACGTCAATCTCCACATTGAAGTGTCCTGCATTTGCCAGTATCGCTCCGTCCTTCATCAGATTCATGTGCTCGCTGGAAATGACATGCTTGCCTCCAGTTACTGTAATGAAGATATCGCCGATTTTTGATGCCTCGCTTATTGGCATGACCCTGAAGCCGTCAAGGTGTGCCTGAAGAGCCCTGAAGGCGTCTGCCTCTGTGACTATCACATTTGCGCCCAGCCCCTTTGCCCTCAGGCTTACGCCCTTTCCGCAGTCGCCGTAGCCTACAACAACAACTGTCTTTCCCGCAAAAAGCACATTTGTGGCTCTTATCACGCCGTCAAGGGCTGACTGTCCTGTGCCATAATAGTTGTCCACAAGGTGCTTTGTCTTATTGTCATTGACTGCAATCACAGGATATTTCAAGGCGCCTTCCTTCCTCATTGCCTTCAGCCTTATCACTCCTGTAGTGGTTTCCTCGCAGCCGCCTACAATGTCTTTTATGAGCTCAGGATTTTTTGTGTGAATCTCATTGACCAGGTCGCAGCCGTCGTCTATTGTAATCTGGGGCTTGAATGCGACAACGCTTCTCAGGTTTTGGTAATATTCCTCTGTGGTTTCACCCTTCCAAGCATAAACTTTTATGCCATCTAAAGCCAGGGCAGCTGCCACATCATCCTGTGTTGATAAAGGGTTGCAGGAGCAGATTGCAACATCAGCGCCCCCTGCAATCAATGTCTTTACAAGCACAGCGGTCTCCTTTGTGACATGGAGAGCCATTCCAATTCTTATGCCCTTGAAGGGCTTTTCCTTCTCAAAACGCTTTCTGACCTCAAGCAGTGCCTTCATATGGGTTTCTGCCCAGGCTATGTTTTTCCTGCCCTGCTCTGCAAGGGAGATGTCCTTCACTTTGTATTCTAGTTTTGTATTAGCCATTCTTAGCACCCCTCATTTATTGGTTAAAGCATGGAAAGAAGATAAATATTTATTGATTGCTAAAATTTTTTGGATAATTGTCCATTAAATATGATTAAATATGGACAAAATTCAGTATAAATCAAATAAAATTAGAAATATTTAAATAATAATCATAATTAAATGAATGCATGCTGGATGAAAAAGAATTGAGGATAGTGAAGGCCCTGAGGGAAAACTCCAGAATCAGCATAAGAGCGCTTGCAAAAAAAACCGGCTTGCGCCCCAGCACAGTCCACCTGAAAATAAAGAAGCTGAAAAAAGAGGGTGTGATAGAAAGGTTCACAGTAAAGCTGGACAACAAGGCAGTTGAGGAAAATTTCATTGTCTTCCTGCTTATAAAAACAAAAAAAGACATCAAGAGCAGCGTGTTCAATGATTCGCATATAAAGGAAGTTTTTGGAGTTACCGGCGAGTATGACATGCTCATAAAACTGAAATTCGGAAGCATAGATGAATTCAATGATTTTATAATAAAGTTCAGGAAAGAGCAGGAGCCGGAAGCAACCTTATCGCTTGTGGCAACAATAAATCTGAAAGAAGAAATTTAATTGCCAATAGATGTAATTATTGTTCTTAATTTCTCCTTTGAATAATCCTTTTTGTATTCCCGGCAGAGTCCAAGAATAGAATTCCTGTCTATCTTCAGCCCTTTTTCAGAGAGAAGCCCGGAAATCATGCTGGAACAGATGAATTGGCAGAACTGAGTTACGTTTGAGGGACTTTTTGCAAAATGAGCCCTTTCAAAATCAATCATCACTGCCCTGTTTTTTGGAACGAGCACATGCTTAATCGGATGATGCATTTCTTCTTTGCCTATCCCCATTTTATCGAGGATAAAACATTGCTTTAAAATTTTTGAAATTACCAAAAGTGCCTCTTTTTTACTGCAGCCCGATAAATATTCCAGAATTTTTTCTCCTTCAACAAACTTCTCAACGAAAAAATCATTTTCAGAGATTAAAAGTTTTGGGCCTATCCCTTTTGCATTTACAATAGAAAGCATTCTCTCCTCATTTTGTATGCGCCCAATCGCCTTTGAATCAGGATTTTCAGCCTTTATCGCGACTTTCCTGCCTCTTAAAATTCCTGAATAAACTATTCCTCGATGCCCCTTTGCAAACTTTCTCACAGAAGAGATGCCGCAGAATTCTATCTTCTTCAAAAGCGCCGACTTGGAAATGAGATAGGAATAAAGCTCTTCAAAGCCAAGTTTTTCAGATGCAACTTCCTCTTTTTCAAGAACGCATTCTGAAATCAGGGAATCAATTTTTGCTTTTCCTGTGAGAGAAGAAAATATTATAAGGGCTTTTCCTTCAGGCCGGAGATGGTGTGAGAAGGAAATTAAAAAACGCTCAAGGGTTTCGTGTCCTTTTTTTCCTCCTGAGAGCGCCTTTTCCATCATATCATCAGGGCAGCGCCTGTCTGCAGGAAGATAGGGCGGGTTGAAGATTATGAAGTCAAAGCGCTTTTTCCCGAGGTTTGAGAAAAGGTCCGACTTGGCGAAGCGAATTTTTTTCTCAACGCTGTTGAGGGCCGCATTCTTTTTTGCGAGCACTAACGCCTTTTCATTTATGTCGCAGGCAAGGACAGATAAGACGGATTTTTTCTCAGCTGCAGTAATAGAAAGTATCCCTGAACCAGCCCCAATTTCAAGAACAGAGCCGAATGCAAACTGGCTGACAAGCCTTTGCATCAGGAAAGAGTCCTCCTGCGGCTCATAAACATTAGGGTCTGAAAGCAGATTCATAAGGGAAAAGAATTTGGCTTAAATTAAAAATCTTTACTTCTTTCCCTGCTGACGAAGCCGGCTATTTTGTCCACAATCTTTTCAATAGGCATGTGCGTGGTGTCAATCACGAGGTCAAAATTCTTCGGGTCTGCGATGTTTATACCGTAATACTTCAGGTAGCGCTTTGCATCGCTCTCATCGCGCAATTTTATGCTTTCTATTGCATCCTGCAAACTCTTGAAATTCTCGTTTTCGCGCTTCTGGGAGAATATCCTTCTTGCCCCCTCCTCAAGATTTACATCAAGGAATATCTTCACCGAATGCGGGATGAAGTGGTAGCTGGTCCTGCCGACAATCACAAAGTTGTCCTCTTTCCTGCCGAGCTTTTCCTGAAACTCGTCAACCTGCCTGTCTGTAAAGTCCTCCTTCTCTCCTAATTTATTGAATTCTGCCAAGTTCATGCCAAGGTCATCTGCCATCTTCCTCCTCATGTCGCCTATGCAGTAATACTTCATCTTCAGATGCCTTGCGAGCATCCTGCCTACTGTGCTCTTGCCAGAGCCGGGCATTCCTGAAATTGTTATTATCATAATTTATCCCTCCTTGAAAACCATCTGTAAATGAAAAGCCTGAAAAGCATGGGTATGTAGGTCCTGGCAGCACTTCCATAATTGAATTTGGAGTTGCCCTTTTCCCGCAATCCAAGCATGATTGGGATTTCCTTGATTTTCAGCCCCAACTTAAGCGACTTCACGCTGCTCTCAAGCGGCGCCTCAAACCTTTTGCTCTGAAGATTGATTTTTTTTGCGACTGAAGTTTTGTATGCGCGGTATCCGGATGTCATGTCATGAATGTTTGACCAGAAAAAGAAGCGGAAAATTTTATTGCAGATAATGCTTATTGCCTGTCTCCAGTATGGAACGTCCTTCATTCCGCCTTTAGCCATATACCTTGAGCAGATTACCATGTCATAGCCCTTTTTTATCCATGAAAGCATCTTGGGAACCTTTGAAAGGGGATGGGTGAGGTCTGCATCCATGTTTATCACAACAGAGCCCATTGCATTTGCAAAACCTGTGCTTAGCGCAGCGCCCATTCCCATGTTTTTCCTGTGATTAACGAGTCGGAGGTTCCTGTATTTTTTCTGCAGGGATTTCACAATCTGCGCTGTGCTGTCAGAGGAGCCGTCATTTACAATAAGGAGCTCAAAATTTTTTCCCTTGAAAAATTTCTCAACTGCAAAAATTGCATCTCCTATTACTTCGTGCTCGTTCCATGCAGGGATTATTATTGTGAATTCTGGCTTCTTCATATTTTCACCTAATTGTTTATGTAGTATAAGGCGAAATATGTCTGGTTTTGATACTGGCCGATATTCAGGAAGGTAAGATTGAGGTCAGCAGGCGTCGGCTTTATTATCGTTAGCTCTGCCTTTGGCGCTTCGTTAAAGGCGATGTCCAGCCGCGCATAGACGCGCTGCGTTGTGACCCCATTCTCATTGAGGTATTTCTCATACTGGGGAAGCACTCTCATGCAGGAATATGAATATTCCTGGTAGATTGGGTCAGAGAAATTCTGCCACATCGCATCGCACTGGGCAGTTGCCTGGGCACCATAGGAATCCATGTAGAGATATTTTATGTTATACTTCTTCAGCAGCTCGCTCCTAAGCGCCGAATTGTTGCCGTAGAGTATTATTGCGCCGTCAGCAGCCCTCTGGTCAAAGTCTACAAATGGGCTGGAATGGGTTCTCCTCATGAAAAGTATTTTCTTTCCTGTGAGTGCGTTTAGCGCAAAGGCGGTTTCCTCATGCGGCGTCAGGATTACTTCATTGTTTGGAACTACCTTTGCAACATAGTCGGCAAATTCCATCTGCACGTTCTGGAAGTCAGAGAGGGAAAAAACCATGGATGTCCACTGTCCGTTCCTAAAAGCAACTGCCCCGCGTATGAAGAGAGCTGCAAATATTATCGCAAGCACTGCCAGCAAAACCTTTGACTCTTTTAGATAGGAGTAGGCAAAAAGTATGCCGTAAAAGGCAAGGATTATCCTGAAAAGGGAGAGAACTGCCCCAAAGCCGTAGTAGCCGAAGGAAGTGTGGATTAGGGGCTCTGTTATGTAAGGATGAACTAACCCGAGAAATCCTGTAAGAAAAACCAGCATAATTAGCCAGTTAATCCTGCTCTTTGAGAAGAAAAGCGAGAATATCCCTGTTACAAGGAAGCCGGTTATAAGCACCGCGGAGAAGCTGGAAAAATTAAAGAAGGCACTCTTGAGAGCGCTTGATATGAAAATTCCCTTGCCTGCCAAACCATAAAATGCGTATTCCTGCCAGGGGTTCAAAGTCCTGCCGTGATAGACAAAAATAAGCGGAGCCCAGTAAAGCATTGCAATTGGGATGCCTATGGCAAATACAATTGCATACTTTTTGAGGATTTCTGGTATTGGCATTTCCTTCCTGTTTGCAATCAGTTCTGCAATTGCCATAAGCACAAGGAAAAGATTTATGGCAAGAAATGCTGCAACATGCCCAAGCCCCATCACTCCGTAAATCAGCCCTGCAAGCAGCGAATTTCTGAAGCTGAATTCCTTCTTAAAAAGGAGGAAGAACACAAAAAGCGAGAGAGGCAGGAGCACTGCAGTTTCAAGTGAAGTTGGAGTGCTCATTGGAATTGCTGCTGAAGCAATTGCAAATAGAAGGGCGATTTCCTTCTTCTTGAAGACAATCTGCCCGAGAAAGTAGTTGACTATCAGCGAAAGCGCAAATATCGCTATTGGAAAAAGTATTGCAGTTCGTAGCGGAGTCATGAAAAATATTTTCGCTGTTGCAAATATTAACAGATAAAGAAGCCATGAATAGTGCTGCCACTCGCCCAGGTAATGGGAGCTCCGGAATATTGAGCCGCCTTCAAAGAGGTGCATCACATTCCCGAAGTGGAAGTAGATGTCGCCGCCGTAAAGCGGGCCTGGCAGCTGCTTCATCTGGGAAAGCATTGCTGTGACATAGACAAGGGAAACAAAAAGAAATGCTAGGAATGCCCAGTCCTGCCAGGAAATCCTCCTCAGAAAGCCCTGCTCCTTTGGAACTTCATTTTCCTGCTCTGCCTGCTTTTTTTTCGGGTGCTTTGAATGGTGATGCAACTTCAGCCCCTCACAATGAATTCTTAAAAAGTATTGAAAACTTTATTTAAATCTTACTAAACAATGAATGAATAGAAAATATTAAAAAAGGAGGATCATAAAAAAATCAGTCCTCTTTCAGGATTATCTCAACAACCTGGGCGTAGGCGGGCCTTGTTATCACTATTCCAAGGGTGAGCCCCACAATGGTTGTTATTGCGAAGCCCTTGAGCAGCCCTGCTCCTGCAAACATGAGTGGAAGCACTGATGCGACAGAGGTGAGGTAGTTGCCTGTTATTATATAGAAGGCGTTCTTTATCCTTGCCTTCCAGCTGAGAAATTTCTTGTTGACTTCTCCTGCTGTTTCCTCGTCAGTCATGACTATCTGGTCATCAACATTTGAGCCGATTGCGGCAAGTATTCCTGCGATTGCTGCAAGGTCTATGTTCCAGCCGATGAGGGTCAGGAACCCCACTGTGAGGAATATTTCTATAATCCCTGTAAGCATTATCATTCCGGCGAGCTTTATTTTCTTGTAATAAAGGAAAAGCACAAAGCTCACTGCAAATATCGCAATGAAGAAAACAAGCGCAGTATTCTTCAGGAACTGCGAGCCCAAGGTGGGTGAAATTGAATCGGTCTTGACTATGTCAAGCTTTATGGGCAGGGAGCCGGTGACAAGTATTGTCTGCAGCCTCTTCATGCTGGCCAGGGCATTTGTGATTGCCTCATCCTTTGTGCTGCCTGTGCCTGTTCCTGAGATTGAAACGTCAGTGACTGCCTGTCCTTTAAGCTCTGCGCCAATATTCAGCAAGTCAACCTGCTGGTTGTCAAGGTAGAGGTCCAGGGTCTCATTAAGGTACTGGTCACCTGCAGTTGGCGAGCCGGTAACAGAAAGATTTGCAGTTGCCGCAGCCTGCCTCTTTGCAGCAGCCGGGCTTAGCGTGATTGAGAATCTGAACCTGCAGTGCCACTGGTTGTCAGAGCCGAGTGTGCAGCCTGCGTTAGTGTCAATCCCTGAGCAGTCCGCTGTCTTGCAGACATGTGTTATGTCATTTCCGCCAGTGAACAGGGTTTCGTTTCTTATTTTCGCCTCAAATTTTCCCTGCTTTGCAATAAGCTGCTTGACTTCGTCCTCGTAGGCGCCTGCAATCTCAACTACTATGTATTTGCTGCCTGCAAGGTCCGAAACCTGATTGATAGAGACATCGCTGAGCCCGTATACATTCAGGCGCTGGTTCATGCTGTCTATTGTCATTGCTATGTTGTCAGGTGTGGCATTTGCCTCTGGCTTCAGAATTACCCGTGTGCCTCCCTGCAGGTCAAGCCCCTTCCTTATGTTTGAGGTTGGGGCGTCATACACCTTCAGCCCCAGCCCTGTGGGAGTTGAGGAGTTTGAGCTGTTGTCTTCAGGAACAAGTATGCTATAGACATTCTTATTTGTCTTTATCTGGACAGTTGTTCCGGAAATGACATAGCTTACTGCCTTGTAATAGTCATTGGCATTTTCTATGCGGTGATTATTGACGCTGCTTATTACCTCCCTTGACATGGGAGCGATGGACGCGGTGGGGCTTTTTATCCCTGCAAGGTATGCCGGGCTGTCAACCTCAACGCTCCTTATTGCAGCGCCCTTCCTGAAAGGGTTGGGGTAGAGTGCTATCAATGCAAAAAGCACGAAGAGCAGGACTATTATTACCCTCGTGTTTGTGAATATTTTCTTTATCTTTGACATCATTAACTACCTTTTAATTCTGATTATGCTTTGCTTTCTGAGCACTTTCCCTGCGGTCAAGGTACATCCTGAGTATGCCCACATTCATAAACCAGGTGAATACCATGTCAAAGCAGAGCCCGATTATCATAATGAGCATTATCTGCTTTATGAGCTCTGATTCGGCAAAGACATAGGCCGCCATAAGGGCTGCTATTGTTGTGAGGGTCATGTTCATCCCTGTCCTGAGGGCGAGCATGATGTTCTCGTTCAGCGTGGCATACCTGCCATGAAGCGCCCTTGCAGTAAGAAGGATGTCTGTTGTGACAGAGTAGCCAATCAGCACAAGCAGTGCCGAGATGCCTGCTGATGAGATTCTCATGTTTGAAAGTGAAATGACAAATACTGTTCCTACAACATCCAGGAATGCGCAGAGCACCACAAAAAATGAGGGGATTGGTATCCTGAAATATATGAACACTGTGAGTGCCATGAGCCCGAATGCAATGAGCACAGAGAAAATTGTCTGCCTGAAGAATGCCTGCCCGAGGATTGCGCTCATCATCTGAACTGTGTAGTCGCTGGCTGTAAGGTGGAGATTTTCAAAGTTTGAATTTATGCTTGAGATTATCTGCTGCTCGGAGAGGTCAGAGCTCTCAATCACTATTCCTGTATTCACGCCTACGCTCTGAAGCTCTCTTACATTTATGTCTGATTTGGGGTAATCCTTTGAAAGTGCATTAAGCATGGCTGTGCGGTCCAGGTCTCCCCGCGAGATTGTTATTGAAACCCCACCCTGCAGGGAGATGTCCTTCCTGAAAAGCTCTCCATGCCTGAAATAGTTGAATGCAATTCCCCCAAGAAGCAGCAGGGCGAATACAAAGACAATGAAGCAGTTTCTCCTGTAATTTGTGAGATAGTCATTGCGGATTGCCGCTGTTGCATTGGAAAAGAATCCTGGCTTGGAAACTGCTGCCTTGGAGCCGGCTTTTTCCACTGCGGGGTTTTCTATCTTTTTTGGAGAGGGCTTTTCTGGAACTTTCTTCTCTTGAACTGCTTCTTCTGAAACAGAGCTCTCCCCCTCACTTTCATTTTCTGCCATAGCATGCTGGAAACTTTGAGCCATTTATAAATATTTTGATTGATAGCAAAAAATCATAAATCTTCAGAAGAATCAGGGCTCGATTACAGAGCCGTCCCTCGAAAGCGCCACAATCCTCATTGAAAGCCCCAGCTTCAGGATTGCTGAAATAACTGCAGTGTGCTCTTTTCCTTCCCCTGAGATTATATTAAGAGCAACTTCAAAATCAGGAATTTTTCCCTCAAGGGATTTCACTATTGATGCGACAAGCTTGGGAAGTTCCTCCTCAAAATCCAGGACAATAAACTCGACCTTTTTTTCAGTCATAATTCTTTTTCCAAAGTTCTCCTTTCCAAACCGGTTTGTCACAAGAAAAATGCTGTCCCACGGCTCCCTGTTTATTATCTCTCCAAGGTTTCCCCAGCTGCCCTTTCCTGTGCTAAGCACTGCAATAAGCGAAGTCATGAAAAAAAGAAGGCAAATGGATTATTTAAAATTATTGAAAATTTAAGATTATTGAAAAAATATCAGCTTATCTCAAGAACCTTCACATGGAAATTCAGGGGCTTGCCTGCGAGCGGATGGTTGAAGTCAAGCTTAACTGAATCAGTTGAGAAATCAAGTATTTCTGCATAGGCATGTCCCTTTGGGGTTGAAAACATTATCTTCTTGCCTTTTTCCAGAGCAACCTTTCCCTCCAGCAGGTTCCTCGGAACCTCCTGAACTAGAGTATTGTTCCTCTCGCCATACGCATCCTTGGGCTCAATGTGTATGTCCTTTTCCTCATCCAGCTTCATTCCGATAAGCGCCTCCTCAAATGCCGGAAGAAGCTCGCCCTGCCCCAGCGTGAACATAAGGGGATTCTTCTCCTCTGTCCTGTCAAATACCTCGCCGCCATCAAGGGTTCCGACATAGCTTATTGCAACATGGCTGCCCTTCGCAACCTCCAAAGGGGTTGGGCGAGATTTGCTATTGCATCCGCCTTCTTCATGATGAGTGTCATGTTTGTGCGATTTCATGGATGTGAGTGGCTTTGGGAGAGATTATAAATTTTTCTGATTTTAAACCCGTGTTAATCCGAGAAATATTTTTAAATAGGGGCTGGATTCACTGCTTTTATGATACTTTCATTGGGCGAGCTGTTCGACCTTGCGGTGATGATAATATTCCTGGGAATAATATTCTGGGACGCATTCCGCCTGCCTGGGCCGAGGGCAGAGTATTATGAGCCATTGAGGGAATACTCGCTGGGAAAGAAAAAAATAACAAGGATATTCGGAATTCCGCTGAGGGACTTCTGGAATGCAGTGATTATTGTTGCGCCTGCAGTTGCATTCCATGAGATGGGACACAAGTTTGTTGCGCTTGCATTCGGGATGCATGCTGTCTTCCATGCCAACTATTTCTGGCTGATGCTGGGGCTAGTTCTCAAGCTGGTGCATTTCCCGCTGATAATATTTGTTCCAGGGTATGTCCAGATAATGGGCACTGGAACTCCGCTGCAGAGCGCGCTGACTGCATTTGCAGGGCCAGCAGTGAACCTGCTCCTGTGGCTGGGCTCGCTCCTGCTGCTGAGGAAAAAAAGAGGGCTCTCAATAAGGCGGAGGATGATGCTGGTCATAAGCTCGAAGGTCAACATGTTCCTGTTCATCTTCAACATGCTGCCTATACCACCCTTCGACGGATTCACTGTGTTTTCAAACCTTTTCAGGGCAATATTCTAAGAATAATCACTTTTTGAAAAATGCGCTGAGGTTCTTCTGTTTTTTGCTCTCCACTGACTCTCCAAGAAGGTCTTCTTCCTTGTAGCCAAGCACCTCAAATATCTTGCCAACAGATGGGATTATCTGGTTGTTGATGTAGTATTCAGCGTCGTAGCTCTTCTGGGAGACCTCCTCAGGAAGCTTTGCCCTGTCCCTGATTTTTCCCTTGCCCTCAACAACAATGTAGGGTATCACTGTGCCAGGGCCCACAACCCTGCCGAGCTCCTTCATCCTCTGGGCGACTGCGACATGCGGGCCGACTGAGCTGTAGCTGTCAAGCTCCTTCTGCAGCTGGGTGAATATTGTGAGTTTCTCAAGGGGAATCTGCTTTTTCCTCAGCTTTTCTATTATTTCCTTTACATATGAGAATGCCTTCCTGCCGTCGCCATCCTTGAGGATTATGCTGAGAACATGCTCCTGAACGTCCTTTCCAATGCGGGACCAGTTGCGCCTGACTGTTTCAAAGCCCCTTATCTTCATCTTTCCCTTCTCAGAGAGGAGGGCATACTTCTTCTTGGCGCCATAGGCGCCTGCCTTTGCAGAGACAAATATGCCTGTTGGATAGAAATCCTCCATCTCCATCTCCATCATTTCCGGAAGCTCCCTGTTTATTTCCTGGAGAAACTTTTCAGCGTCGGGCCTGCTCTTCTTTCCAAGGGCAAGGAAAACTGAATCAGTGTCAGAGTAGAGCACGTTGAATCCGGCTTCCATCGCCCTGTCAATAACCTGCTTTATGTAATAGCGCCCGTAGGCAGTTATGCTCTTCGCGCACTCTATTGAATACCACCTTGCTGCAAAGAATCCCATGTAGCCGTACATTGAATTTGCTATTGTCTTGAGCGCCTGCTCCCTTGCAGTGAGGAGCTTCAGGTCCTTTGCATCAGCGCTCTTCATTATCTCCTTGACGCGCATCCTCCTTGTGATTATGTCTGATATCACTGTCGAGATGAAGCCTTTCCTCTTCCTGCAGAACCAGTTGTTAAGGTCCTCAATGTCCTCCTTTCCGTCCTTGCAGCAATCGCAGTTTACAGTGTCAGGCGAGATGTTGTGCGTGGTTATTATGCTCGGGTACAGGCTCCTGAAATCAAAGACAACAATGTCCCTGTAGAAGCCGGGCTGGGGCTCGAAAACAAATGCGCCCTGGTATGTCTGGCTCTTTCTCCAGGTAATGTCATTATGCGAAGGCTTGTTGGGCACGAGCTCGTTGAAATTCTTGGCCTCCCTTATGAGATACCATTCCACAATCTGGCTCATGCTCATCCTCGAGACGTCAAAAGGCGAGAGGCGCACAATCTTTATCAGCTCAATGAGGTTTGGAAGTGTCTTGTCAAGAAGATTGTAGGTGAGCATTGAATCCTTGAGGTTGTACTTGCAGAACTCCTCGAGCTTTTCAGGGCTGTTGTCCCAGGCAGATGCGAGCCCTGCAATGTCAATATCCTCCTTTCTCTCATCCAGAAGCTCGTGCGCAACTGAATCGAGGTCAAGGTATGATGTCTCAAGGGACCTTGCCACTATGTTCCTGATGAACCTTAATGTGTCAATGTGGGGGATTCCGATTATCCTGCATGTTGTCAGCTGCCCCCGCCTTATTGCCAGCGGGCTGTAGTCAAGCCCGAGGTCAAGCTCGACCTTGTTGAAGTCAGCCCTGCTCTTTATGTACGGAAGGTCAAACCCGTCTGAGAAGTATCCGGTCAGAAAGTCCGGCTTATGCTCGAGCACAATCTGCTTGAAGCGCTCTATTAATTCTCTTTCATCTTTCACAAACTCTATGTAACTGTGCTTTGTTGGGAAGCGCTTCCAGGTCAGCACCTTCTCAAATCCTGGGGCATAGAAGGAGCACATGACTATCGGGTCCTTTTCCGGAATTGCAATCTTGCCCTGGGGGTTGTAGGTCTCGATGTCAAATGCAATAATCTTGAAGCGCGGCATAATCTCGTCTGAAACCTTGTAAAGGCGCTCTGCCAGGAAGACAGGGACGCGGGACTTCTGGTTTATGAACTCGCCCTCTGCCTCGCAAAGGGCCAGGGGAGTTATCTCATTATCAACCAGAAACCTTCGGGAGAAGGGAATGTCTGCCTCAAAAACCGAGAAGCCGATGGATTTGGCATGCTCCCTCAGCTCCTCAACATCAGATGGAAGGGCGCAGAAGACCTTTGCCGCCTCAATATCCTTTCCGAGGAACCTTTTCTTTGAAATCTCAATCTCAGAGACATATATTGAGCTGCCGTCGTTCTTTTTTACGCTTATGGCCTTCAGCTGCTCGTAAAGCCCCGCCTTTTTTGAGAGGTATTTCATTTCATGGGCCTCATCGCTTCCTGCCCGGGATTTAATTCCCTCCTCCAGCTCCTGCGAGAGCACGGCCCAGAAATACGGCCTGAATCCTCCGTATTCCACAAGAATCAAATCTCCGGAGTTGGTCCTGCCATAGAGCCCCAGCTCCGCCTTTTCAGACCTGGACCTGGCAACAATGTCTGCTGGATAAAACTGTATTTTCATCGTCTGCCCCAAAAGCTAACTTCTGAAATGCGCAGGGCAGTATATAAATATTTTGATGAAAAATGCTCTGTAGAAAATGCAGGCAGCATCAATATTGCGAGCAGCAATCAAGAAACCATTCCAAATGGGGCAGGGGGACCTGCCCCCCAACCCTTTACGAAAGGGTTGATCGAAAGGTGATGAGGCCTGAAGCCTCATGGCCGCGATATTGATGTTCTTTGATTTCGCGGTCGTGGAGCCTTGCGCTCCACCTTGCGTATTAATCGAGCGAAACCAATTACGGGGATGCCCCATCTTAAGATAGCGAGTGCGAGCTGCGAGCCGATGCTGCCCGAGCGAAAGCGAGATTTTCTACAGAGCCGATGAAAAAAGAAATCAGGGCTTGCCGATAAAGGCGTCATCAATATGAGAAGTGACATATTCGCAACTCGCTAAATCCTCATTTGAAGAAAGGGCTTCCCTGTGCTCTTTTGAGGCAGTTAAAAAGCTCTCCTCGACTGAGACAGCTCCGTCCTTGTTCAGGTCGGCATAGCTCTCAGAAAATGAATTCCAGAAGGGAATTGAAAATGTTGAGCAGCTTGTCTCATGCCTGGCATCCACAGAAGAAACAGCAATCACATCTCCTGGAAAATTAGCAAATTCCTCTGCAAATCCGCCTGAATAGCACTGGTCTGAGATTATAATGGAGCGCCCCACTCCAATCTTCTCAACTAGTTCGCGGAAATCAGCAGAGTAAATCTCAGAATCGCCGTAAAGCTGGAGAATGCTGTAGCCGGCATTGCTGAAGCCGTGCCCTGTCAGGTAAAAAACAACTGTGTCATTGTAGTCAACTGCCTCAGAGAGGCTGTCTGCGGCGGCAACAAGATTGTCAAGCGTTGCATCTGCAGAGACAGATTCTTTTGAGGTGTAATTTTCAGGTTTCTTCTCAGAAAGCACGATTATTTTGCTTTTTTCAAAGCCGAGCTTGACAAGGGAAGAATATGCAAGCGAAACATTTTTTAAGTGAACCTGCGAAGGGTCGCCGTTGATTATAAGTGCATATGATTCCTTTTTGGAATGCTCTATGCCCTGGATTTGAAGCGCAGAATCTATCCTGGACTTCAGGGAAGGCGATTGCGAGCACCCTGCGGATGCGAGCAGCGAAGCAACGGCAATGGCTGCTGCAAACCTCTTGAATCTGTTCATTTTAAGAGTGAAATACGTGCTGCTTTTATAAATCTTTGTATCCTGTTGTTACTATGTAATGATTAAAATATTGAGAGAGTGTGCAAATGTGCTGCAGTGCAGAGCACATCATAAAAACGTTTAAATAATACTCAAGAATACATTCAGCAGTGATGGACATGAAAATATTCAATCTGGGAAAGAACACAGCTGAGAAGGAGCAGGAGGCTGAACCTGAGAAGCAGGCAGAGCCCGAGCCCTATGACCTTATAATAATAGGCGGGGGGCCTGGCGGTTACTCTGCTGCAATATATGCCGCAAGATACAACCTTAGAAGTGTTGTTCTCGCAAAGGAGCTTGGGGCAATAGCAGAGGCACCTGAGATTGAGAATTATCCGGGCATTGAATCAGTCTCAGGACTTGAGCTAATGCAGCGCTTCCAGAAGCATGCAGAAAAATTGGGAATAGAAACAAAATATGTAGATGTTACTGACATCAAGAAGGGGTTCACGCTTTTCAACGTCACTGACTCAGAGGAGAATGTCTACAAGGGCAAGGCAATACTCCTTGCAACAGGCACGGAGAAGAGGCGCCTGGATATTGAGAACGAGAAAAATTATGAGGGCAGGGGAATAAGCTACTGCGCAACCTGCGACGCAGCATTTTACAAGGACAAGGTTGCGGCTGTTTTGGGGGGAAACGACACTGCAGCAAGATACGCCTTGGTTCTTGCAGAGTTCGCCTCAAAGGTTTACATAATATACAGGGGCGAGAAGATAAGGGCAGAGCCGATGCTCCTTGAAAATGTGAAGAACAATCCCAAAATAGAAATCATAACTAATGACATAGTAATCAAAATAAAAGGAGGAGAAAAAGTTGAGGGCGCAATCCTTAAGAGCGGAAAGGAGCTCGCAGTTGACGGGATATTTGTGGCAATAGGCGCAGTGCCGAACTCGCGCCTTGCGGGAAAGCTTGGGATTGCGCTTGACGAGCAGGGCTACATAAAGGTTGATGCCTCGCAGCAGACCAGCCTGCCAGGAGTTTTCGCAGTTGGAGATGTCACAAACTTTGGAGTCAAGCAGGTGATAACAGCTGCTGCCCAGGGCGCGGTCGCAGCACACTTCATCAATGACATTCTGAAGGAAAGGAAGGAGGAATGAGCTTGGAAAGGGCATGCCCGCTTTGCGGAAGTGAGGTGAAAGGAAACAGCAGAACAGGTTATTACTGCAAGAGATGCAACCTCCTTTTTGACGAGAAAGAGACAATATTAAAGGAAGAATTGAAGAAAGAAGGACGGAATGTCCTTGTTCCTGCAGAAGAAAAGAAAGAAATTGCAGTGACAGCGAAAAAAGATAAAGGCAGAGAAATCCCAAAAGAACCAGAGAGGATTTTCATAACCTCAGCAAAGGCCAAGCGCTACCATGTGGAAAACTGTCCCTTTGCGCAGAAGATAAGGCCTGAGAAAAGGATAATATTCAGGACAATGGAGGATGCAGAGAAGCAGGGATACAGGCCCTGCACCTGCGTGAAGAATCATTCTGCTGAATCAGCTTCCAGTGAGTAAAGCTCGTAGACAACCTTGCCCATTGCAACCACAGAGAGGAGCATAACAGCCAGGTTCTCCCCTGGGATTCCAATGGAAAATATTGAGGAGCTGCTTCCGGCCATAAAATATCTTAGGCTGACAAAGAATATCAATGCGAATATCAGAAGTATTACAACCAGCAGCTTCACTGTCCTTTTCCTGTAATGATGCGCCATTTCATTTCCACCCCCCAAAAAATTTAAAATTCAATTGACATCCTGTCAATGTTGCTCAGCGTGTTAAGGTATGATTTGGGCTCATGCCTGTCAAGGTTTGCCACAAAAGCCAATGCCCTGCCTATGAATTTTCCCAGCTTTTCTGAAACATTCTCATAATCCTCAACTATCACCTTTACGCCTTTGGAGTCAGGCACATAGCTCCTTCTCTCTTCTGCCTTCACCAGCTCCTGCAGAATCTGGCTGCTGGTTTTTGAATCAATCAGAAGCCGCTTTGAAAAAGATGAAGAGCCAATGACATCCTCAAGGGATACCTCAAACAGAGCTGTTTTGTCAGCTGGCGTATACTTGTCAATTGAAACCCTGGCCAGCCTCACGAAAACCAAATCCATTTTCACTCCCCATAGAACAATAATTAACTGCAATATTTAAGGTTTATCAGGAAATGGCCCTGTCCTGAATGCCGCAAAGACAGGGTCTTGTGCACAAAAACAAACTGAAGCATAATCATTTGCTACCGCTGGGCTTCCGAAGGAATGCCCAGCCACGCTGTTGCATGTTAACCGAGCGTAACCAGTTATCCCAAAAGTATATAAAAAGCAGCAGTAAACATCAGGATAATGAGAAAGCAGGAAAAATTCGGGATAATGAGGAGAAATGTCACAATAGAGGACGCTGATTTCTACATACGCCTCGCCTTCTCAAGGGCCAGGGGGGCAAAAGGCCGCACAAAGAAAAAAAAGGGTGGGAATCGCGGGAATCCCAGGAAGAAAAAGGAGCAGGGCTACTTTTCACTAAAAAGGGAGTATGCAGACCACATTGCCTTCATGTCGGAATTCATAGAAGAGCAGTTCTCAAAGATAATCGGCGCA
>Ga0210016_1000499_pt1 | contig 34988 bp, 32 predicted proteins | sample CryGeyCG2014_300_FD_185454 | JGI IMG/M metagenome (GOLD analysis project Ga0210016, IMG submission 185454) | Groundwater microbial communities from aquifer - Crystal Geyser CG02_land_8/20/14_3.00 (SPAdes) (version 2) | ecosystem: Environmental > Aquatic > Deep subsurface > Groundwater | place...
CCCGCGGCTTGCCGCGGGGTAATTCAAATTGGAAGAGGAATGGAAAAGACTTGATGACGAGGCCTGAATTCGAAGATTTACTGGTGTTTACAGTTGGGCGAAACATTTCTCCATTTAGGTTTAATCCTTTGATTCCTCCTCCTGATGCAGATCCAAAGGCATGGCTTAAGAAATTAATTGAGGTTATAGCGCATGCATACTGCCTTGGGAACGGAGTTATTTACCTTCTGCAGCAGGCAATAGACGATGCATACAAAAAGTATGGGATATATACAGGAAACGCGACGAAATATCCTACGTTCCGCGACATTCACGAATGGCTTAAAAACTATCCTGCACAAGGCAGAGAAACCAATTGGCTCACGAGTGCTATGAGGGCTACTGCCTCCCTGTGTTTTGGCAGTATGGACAGTGTTGTAAACAGTGGGCAGAACTATGGTATGGAAGAAATCCTTAAACAAAAGGTAATTCTTGAGCTGGACGCTCTCACGCAATCTGACAAAATATTTTTTATTGAATCCTTAATCCTCTGGATTCATGATTACAGATTGACCCGGCCGGAAAGAGAGAATTTTTCACACTGCATAATCTGCGAAGAGGCGCACCATATTTTGAGTGGAGAGAGGCATAGTCTCTTTGGTGGGGAGTCAGTGATTATAGTCGCAATTAAGGAATTAAGAGAGTTGAATCAATCCTTCGTTGTAGTGGATCAAATGCCATCTCAGATTTCGCCAGTAGCAATGGCAAATAGTTATTGCACGATAGCTATGAATCTAAAAAATAAACAGGATGTGTCTTCTGCGGCGAGCGCTATGCTACTTGATAATGAGCAGAAAGAATATTTGGGAAAACTCGAAGTGGGAGAGGCAATTGTAAAACTGCAGGGTAGGATTCTTTCACCGTTTATGATACACATACCAGAATTTCCAATTCAAAAAGGGAGTGTAGATGATACCTTTATTAAAAGAAGGATGAAAACCTATTTTTCAAATTTCCAACCTCAGTTGGTGGAAGGTTCAGAAAATGAATCCATCGAAGTGCAGGACAAGGCAAGCGAGCCTGCAAACACTCTTTCTGAAAGAGAAAAACAATTTCTCTTGGATGTTTTCAATTATCCACGTAGTGGTACAGTAGAACGATATAATCGAATGCATATAAGCTGCAGGCAGGGGGATAAGATAAAAAGGTGCCTGCTTGCCAAGGGATTGTTTCTGCAGGAGGATTTGCCCACTCAAAATGGTAGGTTACGAATTATTCGGCTCACCGACCAGACAAGGAAATTGCTGGAAAATCAGGAGAAATCTATTTCAGAACTATAGACCACTAATATGTTAGAAATGCAAAAGTTTATAAATCGCCAGTGGTTTATGCGTTAAGTGTAGTTTAAACGAGGTGATATTGATGGACATTGAGCAGTATCTAAAGGGTAGAGAGGAAAGAGTGGAAACTGAGAGTAAAAAAATTAGAGATTTTCTTGTTTTCGATACCTTTAATTATATTCCCGAGAAACCTTTAATGAGGGAGGAAGTTGGACCTCTGATTGACGCTATTCTGAGGTACAAGAAAACTTTTATCCCGAATAATATCTGCATCCTAGGTTCTTCGGGTTGTGGGAAGACCTCGATACTCAAATTCCTTCAGAAACTTTTTGAAAAAGAGTACGATCTTTCTTTCAAATATGTGAATGTGCGTAGTTACAATACTTCCTTTAAGATTTTGGCATATCTACTTGATATGCAGGCAAGGGGATTATCTTTATCAGAATTAGAAAATAGTTTTGAGCAAAAATTTAAAGACAAAACTGTTCTGGTATTGGATGAAATAGACATGCTGTCGCCAAAGGATCCGAGAAAAGAAATACTCTATTTCAGCAACCGGTCCAAATCTAATGTAATGCTTATTCTTCTTTCGAATAATCCCAGATTTCTCCGAGAAGTAGATGAGACCTGCCGTTCAAGCCTTCAGATGGAGGTAACATATTTTAAGCCATATAATGCCATCCAGATATTTGAAATTTTGAAGCAGCGAGCAGAGAAAGGAATGGTGGATTACGATGAGGGAATGTTGCGGCAGATAGCGGCAATTACAGCGCAGCAGACAAACAGTGATGTCCGCATGGCCATAAAGACTCTTTTTTACTGTGCTACTGAAACAGACTTGAAGGTAGAGGATGCTTTTGAAAGGGCGCGCCGGGACATAATCCGGGAATTAATCCAGGGCTTGAACGACAGGATGATTCTTATCCTGCAGGCGATTCAGGAAGAAAAGGAAGGATACGCCAGAAGCGTGTACCAGAGATACAGAAAAATAAGCCTGGACAAAGGCGAGGACCCTTTCTCTTATACCCATTTCTGCACAGCTCTCAGCTATTTGCAGGCAAGCGGCCTGATTCTTATTTCACAGGTAAAGGTCAACAGGACATACACTAACCGTATAACCCATCTCTTTGAACCAGAAATGCTGAACGTGGTTTTGCAGTTGAGGTTTGCCTGAAGAGTAGAGAGTGGAGTGTATGCGTCAGGCAGTATATAATGAAAGTATTTCAATATATTTATTTATAAATTTAACGGTGGTAGGATATATATGATAGATAAGATATATATTTTTCCTTTATAATATAATAGGCTCTACGTATAAACTGCACAGAGAGTAGTCCTGTGCCCGGGTGAGTAAAAACAGGATGATTCTGTCCAGATTCACCCCTTTGCAGCCATTTCCAGGGCCATAGAGGTATGGTTTTGTCCTGAGATGAGAAATATACCACCCCCCTTCGTTTTCGTTATCCAGAATTGCTGTTAGGGTCTAGAAGGCCTTTTGTTTCTGTTTCTCGAATTCATTTCTTCTCTCTTATTCCTGAAACAAAACATTCCCCTTATTTTATAACATATTTTACTATTTCAACCTTATCCTACCGTATTCAACCGTATCTACATAAAGCCGCCACCAGGCGTCAATCCAGGATGGGCGGCTTTGGGTGTATCACAAACCTACACAATGCACAATTCATTACCTTTATCACATATTACAAAATTCATATTCTTAACTTTATCTATACCAAGATTCTTCATTTATTATCTTCCACCTTTTCGTTCTAACTTCACATTCTTATCTTAACTTTATCTATATTCTGGTGAAACCATTACCTTCTTATCAAAACTTAAATTTCTGACTGAAATTTCTCTCTTTCCTATGTCTTACCGCTTATACCTTTTAACCATTACCAATGCCTTATTTAATTCGTAAGCGATTTCATGAGCGCTAACCGACACTTTTCGTATATTCTCTTTCGTCTTTCATTCTAACTCTGACCGAGAAGCTCGCATAGTTTGCCGAAGGCACCTTCAATGCTTCTCGGTAAAGGCCGAAAGGCAGTCCGAGACCAAAAGGCTTAAATGCCCAGCTCGAAGGATGAGAGCGGCTTTTATGCCTTTTGCTGAAGGCCAATATCCTTCGGCTATGCCGACTATCTTACCTTTAGCTAAAGTCCGTTCTCTATCTATCTTTTTAATCCTTCCTCTCTTTATATATCTTCCCAATCATATTACAGAAGGGGCGATCAGCGAAATCCCGAGCCAAGCGAAGCATTGGCGAGACTATATTTTAAGGTACCCTTTGCGGAAGAGGGTACCTTACTCCATCAATTAAAACACCGTCTTTATTAGTTAATGACCTGTCTATGTATTCTCTTATCGCTTCTAAAACTATGCTTTTAACGCTTTTCTGTAATTTCTCTTGCAACTGCATAAGTTCACTAAGGAAATATGGCGGAATAATTACTGCGTATGCCATTTTCATTTACCTCCCGTTTATTTTTTTATAATTAAGGGACTTTGCCCTCAAAAGAAAGGGGCAAAGTCTTGTAGTAGAATGTTAGTAAAAAAAGAAGCGACCCCGAAGGGGAAAAAGCTTAAAAATGGAATGGAGAGTGAGGCAAACTCGCTAATGCGCGAGGCAAACTCATCTCGGAATGACTTTTTAAGCTTTTAGATTCTTTTTCGTGGGTATATCCATAACGAAAAAGTCATAAGAAAGCATTAATAAGTCTAATTGAGATGCGACATTAAAACGCAAAAACAACAAAGAACCTAAGTAGCCAAACAGGCAAAAACCACCTGCTAAAAAATAAGATACGTCTTACTCCAAATTAAACCATCCACCATCCACTCCTTACATACCATCCACTCCCCGCCCCTTTCAAACATAAATTCAATCTACCTGCAAAAACCACCCTACATTAACATCCCATGTCAACACCTTACCCTCTATCAACCCTAAATCTTCACAAACGTCTAAATGCTCCATCCTGTTAAGATGAAACAATTCCTCTATGATCTATAATATTTTTATCTGTTTACTTTCCTGCCTAATATATCGGAGAACATTATTGTCTCTCTACTCTTTTACTCTCTAATCTAACCCTGTCTTAAGCAATCTTGAGGGCGTGAAGCCCCTCATTATCTTCATAGATTGCGACGGCTACCGAGCAAGATACTGAACAAGGGGCAATCCGTAGGGAGCAAATAGCGAGCGGAGGTTAAACCCTTGTGAGGGGATGAGGCTCGCCCGTCTATGCCGGGCTCACCAGAACACGCAGTGCTATTCCCATATTCAATATCAGTCATACAGGATTCGCAACTATGCATTATTTAATAAAGCTCTCGCTAAGAAAAGGAAAAGCGCGGGCAATACAAGGGAAGCACCCGCACTTTTTGTTTTATATTCCTCCGCCTACTTTGTCTTTATCGCAGGAATCTGAGAGGACTCGTTCTTCCTCTGCGCTAAAGCCTTATAAAGTATCTTTGACGCTTCTGCCTTTGTTAATCCTTCTGTCACTTCAAGACCCAAGTCTCGCATGTAAGATTTCTGGTCTTCTGTCGCAACTGGATTATTGCTGGTTTCTCTTTCCTTCTTCATTTCTGCTACTCTCCTGTCCTTGTTTATTTCTTGTATTATTGCTGTAGCCACTCCTACCTTGCCCTCTGTGCCTTTTAACCTAAGTGTCAGATGTCCCAGGATTTCAGTAAATTCGGTTATGTAGTCATTTATTTCCATTTTTACCATACCTCCCTTTTGTTTTTTTATTAAACGATATACCTTTCAGACTTCTAATTTTAACCCATTCTTTTTTTATGATTTTCAATTCACATTTACGACAATATCCTGCAAAACCCGAACTGCTCGCCCCCTCTATTAAGGGATTGTATTCTTTATTGCATTCCCTGCATTTTACCATTTTATTTTAATATGCCCGATAACCTCTTCTAATCAGTTCGTTCTCTATTGCCATCCTTAATTTTAACTCAAACATTCCGTAGCAACCAATTGAATGTATTTGTTGCTCTAAACTTTCCCATTCCTGCAATAGTTCTTCTGTTTTGAGTTTCCTCAAATCTCTAAATGTGTTTTTTGCTTTCATTTTTGTCTTCCATGATTGAATTTAATAATTGATTTATACTTTTTTTGAAATTTTCAACTTGCTCATTATCCATTTTGTCACACGTTTCTGCAATTAAATCAAAAATTCCGTAACTCATTTTTAAACAAGTCTCCCATTTTTATCTATTTTAAATGTTTGATTGAACTTGCTATCCTGTTTGCAAATTATCTTTATCCTGCTTCCTTCAAGAGAAAAATGCTTTCTCCTGTGTGGAATAAAGCAGATTTCATAATTATACTCTTGCTTGTCGTCTTCTGTGGTTGCATATAATCCTCCTGCTTCTGTCTTGAAGTTGGTTACAATCTGCAAAGCAAAGTCGCTGATTCCATTAAATACCCTTATTCCTTTCTCTGTATCAGCAAGGCAAATTCCATTGCACCACTTTCCTAAATTTAGAAATTCTTTTGATTCCTTTCCCCATCCTTCAATATAACCGTCAAATTGCTTGTAAAGAGCCAAAACGAGCTTTCCGTTATCATATATTTTTGTTGTGCTTCTTGTTCCCATTTTAATATTCTGACTTAAGTAGTAAAACCTCCCCTGTCTGATAAAACTCAAATTCTTCTAAAGGAAAATCTGTAAAATCTCCGTTCTGGCAATAAAGCATTTCACTTTTGTAGGGTATATCACTCCAGGCAGTAACCTGCCATTTATTCTTGTTGTCTTTGTCGTGATCGCCTTTTCCTACCTCAATCTTCCAGATTATGAAATCCTTGTGCTCTTTTACTGCCTTTTCTTCCTGAACGCTTTCCACGATATCAATAAGCCAGTAACAGTTTGCAGTTTCCCTTAAATAGTGCATTCCGTCAGTCAAAAGCAGCCTCCCAAAAGTGCTTTTGTGATATTTCTCTGTTCCTGTAAATCCACTTAAAACATTTACCAGGTTCAATTCTTCTTGACTTGTCATTTTTTTCACCTCCCTTTTATTGAAGCAGAGCAGGAATTTCTGACTGAAATTTCCAACCCAAACCCCATGGTTATTACCAATTCGTTTGTCAGCCGAAGGGGGTTTTGAAAAAACCGAACAGACTTAAAAGGTTAACCGAATAGGTAAATGAGGTGCCTTTTATGTCTTTCACTGAAGGCTGGCTCCGGTCGGTACGCCAATAGACACTCCCTCCTGTCGAGATGGAATTTTTCCCTCACGCTTTTAGGCTGGAATGCAATGATCTGAAAGCCCAGAGATGGAAAGACGATCTCGACGAGCTGGAGTATTTTTAATCTGCAATTTTTTTGAAAAATGCAAAAATGTGAAAAATGTATTTTTGTGCTGATTTTTCTTGACTTTTGGGAAAAATGTGCTATAATATAATTAGAAAAAGTGGGAAGGAGAGGTGGCGTTATGATTATTCTGGTGACGCTATCTTTTGGTTACATGTCTCGTATGAGATATAAAGACCACACTATTCCGAAAGGATAAGTGTGGTTTTTTTATGCGGAGGTTTTAAAAAATGAAAATTTTAAGTGACCATGGTAACAAAAGAGATAAATTAATAGCTAAGTTAAGTTACTTATTTCCTAAACAAAAACTAACGCCGTGTGTTTTTTGTGGCAGAATAATTCCAAAGTCTCTTTTTCTCTTTCTTAATAAAAGAGAAAATTTGTTTAGAGAAACTTATACAATTGGGTGGAATGAATCCTGCCAAGATTGCAAAGATGCGTATTGGAGGTGGATTTCTGATGAAAAATCACATCATAGGGGAAATTTATCTGATAAAGAGCAAAAAACAATAGAGAAGGAAGTGGAAAAAATATTTTCAAAGAAAAACTATGAAGATTTATTATTAAAGGAGGATATGTTAACAGTAGATGAAGGACTAATAGTTAAAACAAATGACAAGAATAAAGCCCTACCCTTTATTGATGAAAATGGCAATTTGATTGATCCAAACTGTGAAGTTTCTCACGAAACCAAATTTAGGGATAGATGTCTTTTTTGTAAGAGTCCAGATTGCATAAAATTCGAATCTACAATATCTAGTGCGGAATTTGTTAGAGTAAAGATGGAACACAGTTTTATATTGTCTCCCTTCATTATTAATGCTCAAAGATGCAATAAATATGGAAAAATATTCCTTTTTGCCTTGATAAAGTCCTGGGACCCTTCTATAATTATTCATGATAAAGAGTTAATGTGTGGGTATTGTAATGTACCATTTCCTAAGGGCGATTTAATTATTGAAAAAATTATGCCCGTGTGTTCAGAAGGGTCTGTTGTTAGGTTTAAGATGTCTTGTAAACACTGCAAATCCGTGTTGTTTTTTAATTTAACTTCTATTTCTATTAAAGGTGAGGGATTGCATCATGTATGTAAAAATCTTGAGAAAATGGGATACAGATTAAAATATAGGGATGACTATTTTGCTAAATTAGTCTTTGAAGGTAAAATTATCATAGATCAGGAAGAAGGTATACTCAATGAACAAATGCGTGATGTTTTTAAAGTTCAGAAAAAAGAAATAGAAAAAAGAGATTTTGGTAAGATGGAAATTGTAAAAGACCATGGTCACACAATTGGAATAAAAATTGCAGATTTAACTGAAATATTAACCCCTAGACCCAGAAGGGACTTGTGTTGGCTTTGTGGCAAAAAAGACAGCGCGGATATATCTCTTTGTCTTGTTCTTCCTCTTCATAAAGGAGTTCCAGTAACGAATTATTTTGCCAAATATACTCTTATTCCCCAAAGACCTTCATATTTTGAGCAGTCTATTACTCCTGTCTCAACATACTTCCTGAGATGGGTTCATCACTGCTCTGAATGTAAAGGGGAAATAGCGTCAGCTGCTTTTAACAGAGCGTCTTTTGGAAGACAGGAAAACATACTCCCAGAAGATTGTAAGAACATCGAGAAAGAAGTCGCGAAAATTCTTCGCAGAGAAAATTATGAAGATTTATTGTTAGAAAAAGACATGTTAAGTCTAGAAAATGGAGAAATAGTTAAAACAAACAACAGAGAGAAAGCTCTGTTCTTTATAGATGAAAATGGTAATCTATATAATCCTCGCAATGAGCTTGTGCGTAAAGAGAAACTTAGAAGCAGGTGTCCTTATTGCCAGAGCTCTAAGTGCAGAGAAATTAGATCCATGGTGGCAAAAAAAGAATTTGTTCGAGTAAAATTTAAGAATACATTTATTTTGTTTTCATATCCTGTGACTGCTCAAATGTGTGTAAAATGGAAAAAAATATTCCTTACTGCGTGTTCAAAAGTTGCAGCGTTTCAAGTGATAATAGAAGAAAATCAGTTAAGGTGTAATTTTTGTAATGCGTTATTCCCAAAAGGTGATTTAGAAATTAAGAAGACATCACCGCTTCAACCCGATGGGAGCAGTGTAATATTTGAGATAGAATGTGGTCATTGCAAAACTATATTGTCTATAAATTTTTCAATTTCATCTTACTCTAAAAATCCATATAAGGATGCATGTGAAAAACTTGAAAAAATGGGTTATAAATTGAAGTATAAAGGTGAATATATAATGAAATTAATCCTTGACGGCAAAATATCTCCAGAACATAAAGACGGAGTATTTTATATTTCTAAACAGGAGGCTGATGAAAAAGTTGCTTTTATAACCTTGGGATACGATTTTTAACGGGATAGGCCGGAAGGCCTAATACTTCCTAATTGCATTTAGTGTGCGATGTCTACATAATCCGTTAGGATTATAAAGGACTAGTTGGTTCCAGGTATTTTATTTTACCTGGAATCGATTAGTCCTTTTTTGTTTATATGGACAAAAAAGGCTAACTTGAAACAGCAAAGAGAAAGATGTGGGAGAAAGAGAAAGAAGAGTTAATAATAAATAAATATCTTCCTTATTATTAAGAAGGGAGAAGGAGGCGAATATGCCAAAGGTGATTATCGAGACTGATGATGGCAAGCAGATGGAAGTGGGGAAAGTTGATAATGACATGCTTAAATGGATTGGCGAGATTGTGTATTTAGAGAATCGAAGGCGATATGAATTGGAATTAATAAAAACTAAGGAAAAGTTTAAAGTTGGAATCAATGTGAGATTGCAGAGGCAGTATTGTATAGGCAAAGCATCGGAGCTGCTAGATAAAAAAGGAATAATTGTGGCGATAAAGAAAAAGAGGATCGCAGTAAATTTCGGGGGAGGTAATAAGGAATGGAGAGTTCCTCCAATGATGTTGGAGCTTGTTTAAGAAATTAAAAAGGAGGTCAAATGAAGAGATGGCAAAGGAACTGGAAGTATTCCTGGAGGAGAAAAGGAACATATTTTTCAAAAAGAAGAGGCTGGGGGCGAAAACAATGGTTAAGGAAATCCCCTACAAATGGATTCAGTTCATATGGCCTTAGCCTATTAGGATGGGCACAAGAGCAGCGGTTAAAGAAATTTGCCGGGTATCCTATAAAACCCTTTTGTCGTCGCTGGCTATCGCCGAAGGAAAAAGTGTATGTTGGTCCGCCACCGCCTCTGATATCTTATCCAAAGAGTTTAGTAGTAGAAAACTCTGGGCGAAGTCAATGGCTAAAGAAATTAGGTGGACAGCCCATAAAATCTTTCACTGGAGGCTGGGTGAGGCCCGGAGAGAAAATTTCGGTCGGACCTCCTCCGCCTCCGTAGCAGACAGTTGCAAAACCAATTTGCACAAGCAGGAAAGGAGGCACTAAATGAGAGAATTTAATAATGGAGAAAGAAGGATCGTGCAGCATGGGAACGCACCTATGATGCGCGGTCCTCGTATCATTGAAAGGAAAAGAATTATTGAAAGAATTGTCTCCAATCCTATTGCCGAAGACGGAAAATTAATCGACGTCGTATCGACAACTTTTATGGATGCTTATGGCGGAATTTATGAGGTTCAGGAATTTAGACTGAGGTACTATGATTGTGGTCACCTCTCCTTCGGACGGAAGAATTTTGGGGGTATTTGTTTCAATGGATGTATTGTTTGTAATTCTTGTATTACGAGGTGCTGTGAATGTGGTCGTTTGGCTTGCAGTCGCTGTATCACCATAGAAGAAGGCAAGATTTATTGTAACAGGTGTAGAGGAGGAGGGCTCCTTAGGTTGCTGGGATTTAGATAGGAGGAGAAGATGCTTAACTTCAATTTCTTTACAGCGCCACCCGATCTGATTAAGAAGGAAATCATAGAGCCGTTTCATCTCGACATGGATCCTGTAATAATAGGATTGTGGCAGAGTATTGCTCTTTATCCTGAAAACATGGATCGTCGAAGACAATTGTATGCCCGGATTGCTCCTGTATTGCAACTGGCAGCAAATGAGGAAAATCACTTCAGGCCCATGCCAATACCCGGCGAGGTTGACGGACCAATAAGGCTGGCCATATCTGCCCTAGGCCATGAATCAGGCGGTTTTTTCGGGTTATACCCTGAGGAACTGATGAGGGGCTGCGTAATCATGGGCTACAGGGGCACAGGAAAAACAAACATCCTTTACCTTATTATAGACAGGGCCAACCGGTGCGGTATTCCATGCATCGTTTTTGAAATCAAGGAAGACTGCAAGCACTTGATCAGACGCTTGCCCAGCACGATTGTGCTGGATTGCAGAGGCGATAATGCACTGAAGTTCAACCCTATTGTTCCTCCGCCAGGGGTCAGCCTTGTAAATCGCATCGTAACCGTAGCCGAGATAACAGCCCAGTCACATAGCTATTTTGACGGCACGGCTAATTATTTTATTGACCATGCTAATAAATGCTGCAAGGAGTTCGGTTCTTTTGACGAAAATACTGAAATTAAGAATTATCCCGATTTGCGTTACATATATAATTCAATAAAAAGTAAAAGGGAGCTTAGTCTGTCCAGGGATGCCCGCTACAGGGAATCAGCCCTAAACAGGCTCGAGTCCATACTTTTCACTGGCGGGGACATGTTTAACTGTAACACTGGCCATCAACTTGAAAAAATTATTGAAAGGCATAACGTGGTTTTTCGCCTGACGTCGCTGGGAGAAAAGGGGAGGATCTATCTCATAAGCCTTATCCTGAGCTATCTCTTTCAGTTTAGGATAGCAAATCCCGACAAGAGGCATCTCCCTGTTTTGGTAATAATTGACGAAGGAAACGAGGTTTTTAACAAGTGGTTGGAGGAAAGAATTGGCAGCCTTATGATTTCTTCTCTTGCGCGCCAGGCCAGGGAATTTAACCTCGGGATTGTTGTAACATGCCAGGAGATCGGGGCCTTGTGCGATTCGGCAAAAAATGTCTATACGCAGATTCTAATGAGGCTTCCTGAGGGCAGGAACCTAAGGTATGCCAGCGAATCCATGGGTTTGACCAGGGAACAATTGGAATTTAATTATCAGCTGCAGACAGGACAGGCTATTATAAGGCTTGGGGGGAGATATGATAAACCGTTCCCTGTTAAATTCCCTCTTTACAGGATAGAAAAAAATGTCACCGATGGAGAAATCATTCAACACATGAGAAAATTTGCACCAGAATTGATATACAGGCCAGTGTTTACTCTCCCTGCTTCTGTCGAAGTCGTGAAAGAAGGGGTAGATATCAAAACAAAGAAGGTGGATAGAAAGACAATTGAGCGAGATGAAATTGCGATGCCGGATGAAAAAGCGTTCCTTATGGATATCTATAATAGGCCATTTATATCAATCACCCAGCGCTATAAAGAAAAGACATTATCAGCAGGACGTGGAAATTCAATTGTGAATTTATTAGTGAGGAAAGGATTTTGCAGGAAGATAGAAATTTCTCTTGGCGGTAGAGGCGGGCTAGCTAAATATTTAGAAATTTCTGATAGTGGATACAAAGCGATAGAAATGCCAAAAAAGGTGTCACTTGGAAGAGGCGCCGGATTCGAACACTGCTTCTGGCAGTGGGATATATTTGAGTTGTTAAACAGTATAAATAAGGAATATAAAAAAGGTTGGAGGATAGAGATCGAGCGTAATATAAAAGAAAAATTTGTAGATATTGCAATCGAGAGACAAGATGGAAACATTGTTGCCATAGAGGTAGCAGTAAGTGCTGTTAATGAAAAAACAAATCTGGAAAAGGACATTAAAGCAGGATGTTCCCTTGTCGTTATTGCCTGTAAAAGCAAAGATGTTTTTGATAAGGTAAAAGAGATTATAGAAAACACGGATATTATAATGAAAGAAAAAGTAAAATTAGAATTGGTGCAGGATATCTTAAGGAATAATTTGTTGGAAAAATTGATTGAGTCAGGAGGTGGTAACAATGTCTGATAATATGGCTAAGAGAAAAGCAATTGCCGGGTTTTCAGTACTTGCAGGTGCAGCAATGGGGCCTATAGGGCTTCTTGTTGGACTTGTCGGAGGCGCTGCAGCTCTTTTGGTAAACGATTTGGACGAAGAAATAGATGATGGAAAAGACTCAGATAGAAATGAAAGTCCAAGTTATTTATCAAACATACCATTGCCAAAATACAAGTTTGAGGATTATCCAATCATTAACAAAAATTTAGACAAAGAATTTCCTTGCAAAATAAGTAAACCAGAATATCTTCCTCAGCATAGTTTATTAGATGATTATCCTAAGAATTTTTTAGATGAAATTAAAAGAGAGTACGAGAGACAAGCAGCCAGGGATTTGGAAAATATCAGAGAGGAGATAATTCCCAGATTCCAGCAAACCCAAGATTTTGCACCAATTTCAATTCAGCCTATGGAAATTCAACGCGATGGAGCATTAGAGGCGTTGGAAGAAAGCACAGAAGTTTTTTCATCAGGAAATGGAAAACGTATGGCTAAATTAAGGAATGAATCATATTTTTCCAGACACGGCAGGTAATTTAAAAAAAGGAGGTGGAATAACATGAGAAACGAAGGAGCGGGTACTGTAATAAAGGGTGGCCTTATAGGAACTCTTTTGGGCTTGCCTTTAGGGCCGGGGGCTGCTGCGGCAGGTTTTGTTGGCGGTATATTTGCCGGGCTTATCCTGGGAGGACTTGGATCTCGTTCATCAGGTCGTCCTGAAGTGGGGCTCAGGGAAGAGGAATTAGATTCAATGCTTTTCTCTGACTTGCCACAGACAAGATATGAAGAGCGGATTGACGAGGATAGCAATCCGGCATTACCAGGTGGTGGAGAGGAAGAACGTCCAATATCAGAAGAGGATTTAGAGTAGGAATCAGATGTTGTTAATTAGTTTCTGTCGGTAGTTTGTATTTGTGTTGGAAATTCTAAAAGAAAGGAGGTGAGTGAAAATGCCAATGATAGACGTAAGAGGACGACCGCGCGAAATATCACAGACGGTTTCGGGAAGCAGACTCAGGGAATTGGTTGATGCCGGGCCCTCAGAAATTCCAATTCTGGATAATAACAGAGACTTTGAACCAATTGATTGTGACAGAAGTTATGACTTAAGGGACGGAGATTCAATCAGAACGGTCCATCAGTTGCGAAATGGCTAAAAGGTGTTCTGTGAGGGGGAGAAGAGTCGGTTTCTTCTTCCCCTCATGAATAGGAGATTTCCCATGCGTAATTTGAACCGATTGGTAGTAGAAATCAGAAAGCTTATCAGCATGTTTGGCAGAGATAATATAGAATTCGATGAAGAAGATGGTTTATGGGTGAAGATACTTAATTATTCATTGAGAAACAGTAAGGTAAGATACAACCTTTTTTACATCACGATTTTTATACATATTCCAGAACATTACGACGACGAGCAGCCAGTAGTCTGTATGGTTGATCTTGACCTTAAGATGAATAAAGGGCATGGCTGGGAAGGACTGCCGCACACACATGATAAACCTGAATGGGCAAAACTGGGATATCAATGGGTCTGCTTCGAACCAGACGGGCTAGGCAAAAGTATGGGATTAGTGAGTTTTGTTGAAACAATAAAACTATACTTAACGAATCCAGTTAAATACGTTGATATTTGTTCAAGGTATTAAATTGATAAGGAGGCAGCCATGTTGAATTTAAGAGATGAGAACTATAGGATTTCATTCTCGCATAATCAGTTTGAGGCAGCTATTGTAACACATGGGGATGAAAAGGAAGATGTAACATACAGCGGAGCGTTTGCTACAAGAGTAAAAGGAGTAAGGAAAGATTTGGTTAGATATGTTCTTGTTCCAGATTCAACTGAAGTGGACAGGGACGAATATTTTGTTGAACCTAACCCACATTTTACGTGCAAATTACAGAATTTATTCAGAAAAGAAGGCGCTAACACTGTGGTTAATTTACACTGGCATAAATTTACCGAGTCCGGCAAGCAGCCTAATTTTTTTTCTGAGGATGACAGATGTGCGTTTGCCCTCTTTGAAAATATTTCCCAGTTCAATCCATCAATAAGGGTGGTCCAGATAGTATTTGGGGCAAGCATAAATTATTTTAAGGCAAGATATATGGATAAGGATAAAAAATTTGTTTACTTTGATTCTATTGAAATTGTGGGACCTCAGGGAATAAAAATTTTAAATTCCGGTAAGGAATTCGATGTTCAAATATCAATTAATGATTTCAAAGAAATTTTCAGGAAGAATATTCTTGCATTTGGAAACGAAAATACATCGAAGATTTCAAAGATAAAAGTGGCAGTTGTTGGTGTTGGTGGTTTAGGTTCAGGCATAGTGTACCAGATGGCCAGAATAGGATTTGAAGATGTTATTTTAATGGATTTTGATAGAATTTCAGAAGATAATTGTAACAGATTTTACGGAACTGATTTACCACAAAAAGCGAGAGGTAAACTAAAAGCTGAATTTGTTATGAAAAAGTATCAATGTTTTAATCCAAATGCCACTGTCCAATGTTATTATGGAAGTGTTTTGGATGAAAAAGCAGAAGAGATTTTAAAAGAAGTGGATTTGATAATCATGACAGTAGACAATGATGGGACGAGGGTATCTCTTAATAGTTTTTGTGCTCGGTATGGAAAACCTCTTGTGAATGTATCCACAGGCATATCCATGGATAAGGATGGCAGTTTGATAAAAAGTGCGGGAACCCAGATTCAATGGTTTATTCCCAGAGAATCTGAGTATCCCTGTCTGAGATGCCATGGTTCGATGGATGAAGAAGAAATCCAGATGGGATTAATGTCAGAGGAATTAAGGGAATCGAGAAAAACAGCAGGTTATATTGAAGGTACTGACCAGAATCCTGCTCCTCAAATAATGCCTCTTAATGGGATAGGCATCGGGATTGCCATGTGGGAAATTTGCTGTTGGATATGCGGAATCAAAAAACCCATCCCTTGGCTTTATTATGATGCAATGGAAAACAAGTTGATGAATATAAAAGTTAGTCAGAAATCGGATTGCACATGTTGCAGGTTAAATGAAGAGAGCATTCTTGCTACAGGCGATTATAAGCCTAATCTAAAAATAAAAATTTTAAATAGGTAGGGTGAAATGAATTGGAAATATGCCTTATCATATATTGAGGGATGCTGTAAGAGGTGGGAAGCCTTCAAGAAAGAGTTTAAAGGCACAGAGGAAGAGAAAAAAATTCTTGAAGAATCCTACATGGTTATATTTTTTCCCGATGGTAACATACAAGTCAACCTTCAGGGATTTTCTCCTTCGATAATGGCACTTTTCCATTCTGGAGTTTTCGATCCCTCTTCTTCCAGTAAATATTTTCTAAGTTTAATCAGAGAAAAACAGAGGCTGAAAGAAGAAATAAAACGAATAGAACAAATGATAGAAAAAATAGAGAGAAAACTTTTATCCATTAATACAGATAATCTGGAATTAAGTCCTTTTCATATAGAACTTAGATTTAAAAGCGTTGATTATAATTTAATTCAAAAATTAAAAGAGTGGGAAGGTTGCAATCAGGAGAAGACTGATAAAAGTCCTGCTTCAATTAGAATTGTTTTGAAGTGAGTAGTTGTTTTTGAAAAATGGCAGGTGGAATAAAATGGAAAAAAGGTGTATCTCCACACTTGGGGAAAATAAGTCATCTAAGATAAAAAATGATAATTCTTCCTATCCACAGGAGGTTAGAAGGAGAAGGGGGAGGGGAACTATCAAAAACTTTACCCTGGGAGAAGTGCGATTTGTGGAGGACCGGCTTACTCCCCATGCAGTGGATAGTCTTGTGACATTTATAATGCGATATGCGAAACAAGATAAGAAAAAGAAATGAAGATCAAGACTTTTAACAGGTTTTTTTGAGAGAATTGAAGAAATCAAAGAAATTATTTGATTTTTTACTCTTTTTATGATATATTATTATATTCAGTAGATTTATTACAATGGAGGAATAAAAGTGAAGGAGATAGAGGAAGAGAAAGAGAAACCTATTCGGGCCGCCATTTACGTTCGGGTTTCTACAGCGGATCAAGCCAAAGAAGGAATTTCTTTAGAAGAACAGGAACGAGTCTGCCGGGATTTCTGCAAAGCTAAAGGTTGGGAAATTTATAAGGTCTACAAAGATGCAGAATCCGGGAGAAATATCCAGCGCGAAGAACTCACCGAATTATTTAAAGAAGCTCAATTGCGATTATTTGATGTTGTAGTTGCGCACAAACTTGATCGGATGAGTAGAAGTCTCATAAATATGTATGAGATTGTAGAGAAGCTTAAACAGTTGGATATTAAGTTTGTTTCATTTACGGAGTCTTTTGATACTACAGGTTCTACAGGCAGGTTGATGTTTAACATACTTGCTTCTTTTGCAGAATTTGAAAGTGACAGGATCGGAGAGCGGGCATATATGGGAATGTTAGGTAAAGCAAAGGAATGCAATTATAATGGCGGGACAGTTCCCGAGGGTTATAGAATAGTAGATGACAAGTGGGTTATCGATGAAGAAGGAGCTGCAATTGTACGATTTATTTTTGATTTATATTACAGCGGTGATCCTGAGACAAAAAAAGAAATGGGATGTTGGAAAATAGCTGAATGGCTCAACAAAAAAGGATACAGGACTAAAAAGCATATTACTAAAACAGGAAAAACATTGGGCGGGAAAGCATGGAATGCGGAAGCTGTAAGAAGTATACTTTCCAACCCTATCTGTTGTGGAACTTATACATGGAATAAATATCGAATTAAGCGAACGGGAGAAGGGGTTATTACTAAAAAAAGACCTGAAAGGGAGTGGATTATTAAGAGGGACGCTCTTCCCTCGATAATTCCCAGAGATATATTTGACGCAGTTCAGGAAAGGCTTAAATCAAATAGAAAAATTAATATCAGGGGAAGGCAAGAAAATTATATGTTCAGTGGTCTTCTGTATTTCCATCCCTGTGGAGTACGCCTGGAAGGATGGAAAAAGGAAAGAGAGGTATCAGAAGGAAAAGAATGCAGAGTAGACCGGTATTACCGTTGCAATCCACTGGTCTGGAAAAGGATACGAGGGCTCAATAAAGGCGAGATGCTCACTGAACATTGTAAAGATTGCAGGTTTAAATCTATCCGGCAGGAAACAATAGAGTCATTCCTGATAGAGCAGGTTAAGAATTTGAAGTATGATCTTCCAGAGATAAAAGAAGTGGTGGAAAAAATAAAACAGCGAGCATCAGGGGATATTGAGATTTTCGCTCAGAAAGAGCGAGAACTTCTCGAGGAAAAGAATTTATTGGAAAGTAAAAGAGAAAATTTGTATTTCTCTTTAAGAAAGGAATCTATTTCGCTGGATGAATTCAGCAAGCAAGTTAAGATGATTGTAGATCGCGAAAGAGAGATTGAGAGCGAGATAACTACTGTTCAGACGAAAAAGATGGAGACAGTCTATGCTGATTCTGACGCAAGCATAGCAGAAAATCTTATAGTTCAATTTGCCGATTGTTTTGACGTTGCTCCCAGCGATGCGAGAAAAAATCTTCTCCAGGCAATAATTAAAAAGGTGGATATTGAACACAACGGGAAGGTCCATATTACTTACAGCTTACCTTTGCATATAACTGAATCTTCTGGTGTGGTATCGTCAATGGCGGCGTAGCTCAGCTGGTTAGAGCATACGGCTCATACCCGTAGGGTCGACCGTTCGAATCGGTCCGCCGCTATTTTAACTACCGCAAAAGAAAAACACGTCGTGCGTCATACGTCGTGCGTGAAAAAATACAAAGGACCGATGAGAACGGAGAGCGGAACTTTGAACTTTCAGTTCAACATTCTCGGTGGTGTGAGTAGAAGATAGAAGGACGAATTCCGTCGATAAAAGATTGTTGATCCCGATGCAATCGGGACAAAGTCGGTCCGCCGCTATTTCCTTTTAACAAAAGTTAAAGGTTAAAGAGGTTAAAAAGGTTAAAGGTTAAAAAATAATAAATTAAAAGGATTCGAACGAAGGGAACGCAGTTCCCTTACACGGGCGGAATCCGACTAAACTGTCAAAACTAATATTTACTTTTACATTTTACATTTTGCAATTTAACTTTTGACTTATTTTTAAAATTATATATAAGGGAGTATAATAAAGATGGAACTTAGAGATAAGGTCAGGGAAACTATAAAAAAATATAACCTGCTGGAAAAAGGCGACCGCGTTATGATGGGTGTTTCAGGCGGGCCTGATTCGGTGACGCTCGCTTACATACTTACGTCCCTGCAGAGCGAATTCGGGCTGTCGCTGTTCATCGCGCACCTTAACCACATGATAAGGCCTGTTGAGGCGGAGAAGGACGTGCGTTTTGTCCGTGAGCTTTCAAACCGCCTCGGCATACCTCTTTTTATAAAGCACGAGAACATCCCGGATTTCATAAAAGAAAAGAAGGTCTCGCCGGAAGCCGGCGCCAGGGAAGTGCGCTACGCGTTTTTCAAAGAGACAGCCGAGAAGAACAGCATCAATAAAATAGCGCTCGGCCACACAATGGGCGACCAGGCAGAAACACTGCTGCTCAACCTTCTGAGGGGAAGCGGCAACACCGGGCTTGGCGCGATCCTTCCCAGGAACGGGAATTACATAAGGCCGCTTATTGAATGCTCTAAAGAAGAACTGCTGAAATTCCTCGAAGAGAACAAACTTACTTTCTGCGTTGATTCCACGAACCTGCAGACCGTATACGAGCGAAACAAGATAAGGCTTGAACTCATCCCGTACCTTGCCAAGGAATACAACCCCAACATCAGGGAAACGCTCTTCCGCACCAGCATGATAATCCAGCAGGAAGACGCTTACCTTGAATCACAGGCACAGAGGCACGTGGGCCACATACTCAAGAACGGCAGGCACGAAGAGGTAATGCTGAATATCAGGGAGTTTGAAAAACTTGCCCCGGCGATCAAGCCCAGGATCCTGAGGGAAGCAGTGCGCAGGGCAAAGGGGAACATCCTGCAGCTAAGCTACGTGCACATAACCGATCTTCTTGTGCTCGTTGAAGCAAAACCGTCCGGTTCAAGCCTGGACCTTCCTGATGGGCTCTACGCGAGGAAGGAATACAGCAGGCTGATCTTCGCGAAGGGAAGGCGTCCTCCGCCGGCTTCGTCAGCACCGGTGGAAAGACATACCAGCCACGATCAAAGCAGGGGCGGGCAGGAACAGGAAAAGAGGGAAGAAAAAGGCAGGGAAAATGAAAAACTGGGATACATACTGAGGAAGGTGGTTTTCGACAGGAATAAACCGTTCAACTTCTACCGGGCCACGCACGACACGGCGTTCCTGAACGCAGATAAAATAAGTGCCACGCTTTCCGTGCGGATGAGGGAAGACGGGGACAGGTTCTTCCCGCAGGGCGCCAAGGGGCACAAGAAGCTTTCCGATTTTCTCATAGACCGCAAGGTGCCCAGGGATATGAGGGAGAGAATACCGCTGCTTGTGAGCGGGAACGATATTTTATGGGTTGTGGGTTACAGGATAAGCGAGGAATTCAAGATAACCCAGGAAACAAAGAAGGTGATGAAGGTTACGATCTTCCGCAAAGCGTGAGCTTCGCTCTGATTAAACAGATTAGTTAAAAATGATTACTCTGATTACGTTCATAATCATTTTGATTTGATATGAAACTATGGTATTAAACTGTGAAGTCGTCTTTTTAAAATCGGTGTAATCATCTTATAGAATCTGTGTCCCCAAGGGATTCCCGCATTTTGCTTTCATAAGAAAGCAGCTGGGAATAATCATATTTACTAAGGAGACAAAATGAAAAGAGTGGCAAGGTCTATAATCTGGATAATGATAGCGATATTCATAGCGCTGATGCTGAATTCCATCAGGACGCCGGTCCAGGCCAGCCCTAAGAAGGAGATCTCTTACAGCGAATTCCTGGATAAGGTGGAGGGTGACAGCATTTCCGGCGTTGTCATTAAGGAAAGCACGATCGAGGGGCAGTATGATGACGGGTCCGGCAAGCCCGCGCACTTCGTTACTTTCGCGGTGGAAGACCAGGAACTCATAAAGACCCTGAGGGAACACAAGGTGAATTTTACGGTGCAGCCGCCGGCGAAATGGCTCGGCGGCTTCTTCACGTTCGTGCTGCCAATGCTGCTGTTCGTGGTTTTCTACTGGTTTATTTTCAGGCAGATGAAGAACCCGGCAGACAGGGCTTTTTCTTTCGGCAAAAGCAAGGCGAAGCTGCAGAACCCCGAACAGCAAAAGATCACTTTCAAGGACGTGGCAGGCGTGGATGAAGCAAAGGAAGAGCTGAAGGAGATAATCGAATTCCTGAAAGACCCTGGAAAATTCAGAAAACTCGGGGGAAAGATCCCCAAGGGCGTGCTGCTGCTGGGGCCTCCGGGCTGCGGTAAAACGCTCCTTGCCAGGGCGGTTGCGGGTGAGGCGAATGTTCCGTTCTTCAACATAAGCGGTTCTGATTTCGTCGAGATGTTCGTGGGTGTCGGGGCAAGCCGGGTCAGGGACCTTTTCGAGCAGGCGAAAAAAAGCGCGCCGTCCCTGATCTTTATCGACGAGATCGACGCGGTCGGAAGGCAGAGGTTCGCTGGCATAGGGGGCGGCCATGACGAAAGGGAGCAGACCCTTAACCAGCTTCTTGTCGAGATGGACGGGTTTGACACAAAAGAAGGCGTTATACTTATTGCAGCCACAAACAGGCCTGACGTGCTGGACCCCGCTCTCCTGAGGATGGGCAGGTTTGACAGGAACATAATAGTGAACCCCCCGGACATAATCGGCAGGGAGGAAATACTGAAAGTCCATATGCGCAACGTTAAACTCGCCCCGGAACTTGACGTGAAAGTGCTTGCAAGGCGCACGCCCGGGTTTGTGGGTTCTGATCTTGCGAATATGGTGAACGAGGCCGCCCTGCTTGCAGCCAGGAAGGGAAAAGAGAGCGTAGGGATGGAAGAGTTCAGCGAGGCGGTCGAGCGCGTGATAGCGGGCCCGGAAATGAAGACGCGCGTTATAAGCGAAAGGGAGAAGAAGATCGTGGCTTACCACGAATCAGGTCATACCCTGATAGCGAAACTCATACCCGGGACCGACCCTGTGCACAAGGTTTCCATAATTCCCAGGGGAATAGCCGCCATGGGTTATACGCTTCAGCTTCCGCTTGAAGACAGGTACCTGACTACAAGGACCGAGGTCCTGGACAGGATGACCGTGATGTTTGGCGGCAGGGTTGCGGAGGAGCTGGTATTTAACGAGGTAACGACAGGCGCGCAGAACGACCTGGAAAAAATAAGCGAGGCAGCGCATAAAATGGTCTGCGAATACGGCATGAGCAAAAAGATGGGCCCCATAACATACCGCAAGAAAGAAGAGATGGTATTCCTGGGCAGGGATATAACCAAGGAGAAGCAGTACAGCGAGGAAGTGGCTTCCCAGATCGACAGGGAAATCCGCAGGATCATCGAGGAATGCTACAAAAGGGCCAAAGACCTTCTGAAAAATAATAGCGACAAGCTTGACAAGCTTGCCAAAGCCCTGATAGAGAAGGAAATGCTGGAAGAGCAGGAAGTGGATGAGATCCTTAAAGCCAACTGAAATTTCAAATTGCAAATTGTAAATTGTAAATTGTAAAAGTAAAAACAGAAATATAAAGCATTGATTTTCGACACAGATTATCACAGATTTTAGATCCGTGGAAATCAGTGGCTATCTGTGTCTAATGAGGGCATAATGGATAAAAAGAAGATCGAGAAAGCAGTGCGCATGATCCTGGAGGCAATAGGCGAAGACCCGGAAAGGCCCGGGATAAATAAAACCCCTGAAAGGTTCGCCAGGATGTGCGAAGAGATCTTCGCGGGCATGAGAGAGAAGGCGGCAGATGTCCTGAAAACGCTTCCTTCGGAAAAATACAGGGACATGGTGCTTGTGAGGGACATCCCGTTCTATTCGGTCTGCGAGCACCACCTCGTTCCGTTCTTCGGCAAGGTACACATTGCATACGTGCCTTCAGGCAGGATGACAGGCCTGAGCAAATTCGCCCGGCTTGTCGAGGCGTTTTCAAAGAGGCTGCAGGTCCAGGAAAGGATAACCCGGCAGATAGCCGACGCCTTCCAGAACAAACTGAAACCCGAAGGTGTGTTTGTGATGATCGAGGCGGTCCATTTGTGCATGGTGATGCGCGGGATCAAGAAGGAGCGAAGCAGCGTAGTGACTGTCGCGGCGCGCGGGGTATTTGAGAAAAGCGAAAAACAGGCCGAGGTCCTAAACCTGATAAAAAAATAACCACGGAGAACACTGAGAAAAATTTCCACGAAAGCACGAAATTCCACGAAGACACGAAAGTAACTCTATGCTGCAGATTTTACCGTAACTCAAACCTTCAGGTTTGATGGAATATTTTGAATAAATGCAAAAATGAGACAATCTTTGAGCATCAAGAACCTCCATATTTTTAATTAAAAATCTTGAGGACATAGAGAAATAATTACTTAATATAGTCTCCCGCCACTTCGGCGGGTCGCCGTTGAGGCGACTGTGAACTCTGTGGTTAATTTTCAAAATGAAAGAAATAAGATGGAAGGGCCGTGTTTTAAAATTTGACAGGCCCCTGATAATGGGGATACTCAATGTCACGCCGGATTCATTCTCCGACGGAGGCAGGTTCTTTTCGCGGGAAAACGCGCTGAAACAGGCAGAGAAGATGGCCGGTGAAGGAGCCGATATAATAGACGTAGGCGGGGAATCAACCCGGCCCTACGCGGAACAGGTAAGCGCCGAAGAGGAGATAAGAAGGATAATTCCGGTCATCAGGAAGATAAAGAAGAAATTAAGGACGCTGGTATCGATCGACACGTATAAATCAGAGGTTGCCTGCAGGGCTCTGGAAGAAGGCGCCGATATAATAAATGACATAAGCGCCCTCAGGATGGACAGGAATATGGGCAAAGCCGCGGCGCGCGCGGGTGTCCCGGTGATACTCATGCACATGCAGGGAAGGCCGCGCGGCATGCAGGCCAGCCCGCGTTACGGTGACGTGATCAGGGATATAGCGGGATTCCTGGGGGAACGCATAAAAAAAGCAAAAGAACTCGGGATCGACGTAAAAAAGATCATAATTGACCCCGGGATCGGATTCGGCAAGACAGTTGAGCACAACCTGCTGATCATAAAAAACCTGGAAAAATTTAAAAAATTAGGGTGTCCTGTTCTTGCCGGGCCGTCCAGGAAGTCTTTCATAGGCAAGGTCCTTAATCTGAAAGTTTATGAAAGGTTTGAGGGCACAGCCGCAGCGGTAGCCATTTGTGTCTGGAACGGGGCTGATATCGTTCGCGTGCACGATGTTAAAGAGATGAAGCGGGTGGCCGATCTGGCATACGCAATAAAAACAGTTTAGCCAACTTTGAAATATAGTTTACAGAGTTTACACAGTTTACAGAGTAGATTCAAACTTTGAAAACTTTGTAAACTTTATAGACTTTGTAAACTTACGTTATAGGGAGTAAGAATGCCGAAACTGTCAATAAATATCGACCATATTGCAACGATACGCGAAGCGAGGGGCACTGTGGAGCCGGACCCGCTTGAAGCCGGGCTGATCGCCCAGAAAAGCGGGGCTGACGGCGTGACCGTGCACCTCAGGGGAGACAGAAGGCACATCAAGGAGAAGGATGTCCTGAGCCTGAAGAAAAAGCTCCGCATAAAACTGAACCTGGAGATGTCTGCCGCAAACGAGCTTCTGGGCATAGCCGGGCGTATAAAACCCGATCTTGTAACGCTTGTTCCGGAGAAAAGAGGCGAGCTTACCACGCAGGGCGGGCTCGATGTCATAAATAACAGAAACGCGATAAGGTCGGCGATCAGAAGGCTTAAAAAGAAAAAGATACCCGTAAGCATATTTATAAATCCCGGCAGGGAGCAGATAAAGGCCGCGAAGGAAGCAGGAGCCGATTTCGTGGAGATCCACACGGGCATATACGCGGAAAGGTCCCTTGAAGGAAAGACCGTAGGTGCCGAACTGGCCAGGATAAAAAGAGCCGTTAAATTCGCGGTAAGCATCGGGTTAAAGGTCAACGCGGGCCACGGCCTTACCTACAGGAACACAAAGAAGATAGCGGCGATCCCCGGGATAACCGAGATGAGCATAGGGCACAGCGTTATTTCCAGGGCCGCGCTTGCAGGGCTTGGCACGGCTGTGAAGGAAATGAAGAAATTAACTGCGTATCAACGTGTCCCGCCCAGCAAACGTTGGCGGGCAGGCGCCGTATCAGCGTGTCCTGCCCCGATTTATCATCGGGGCGAGGCTCGCCCAGTTCTGACTGGGCGGCAGAGAGTTATAGCTAAATGGAAATAACTGTTTTAAACCGCCGGAATAAAATCAGGATAAGCAAGAAATGGATCAGGGAGCAGGCCCGCAAAATACTGCGCGCCAATAAGGCGCGCGGAGACCTTAATATAGTGGTATCGGACAACAAATATATCCGGAAATATAACCGCAGATACCATTACAGGGACAGGATTACAGACGTGCTTTCGTTCCACGGCGAAGGCGGCACCATCGGCGATATCATCATTTCGGCGGAAAGGGCAAAGTCCCAGGCAGGGAAATACGGGAATTCATTTCCCGGCGAGATGAGAACCCTGATAAGGCACGGCATACTGCACCTGTTGGGCTACACGCACAGAGAGATGAAGAGTTTGCCAGTTTAGCCGGTTTAGCCAGTTTGGTTCCGTGGTTAAAAAGTTCCGAAGTTCCGTGGTTCAAGGAATCTACTCTGACTCTGTGACTCTCTGACTCTTTGAATCTGGGAGTATAAAGTGGCGGAAAAAAGAACGATGCTGGAGAGCTTTAATTCGGCGATAGAAGGGATCCTGTACGTCCTGAAGACGCAGAAGAACATGAGGATCCATTTTATATTGGCTCTAGGCATCCTTATTACAAGCCTTTTTCTGGAGCTTACAAAAATAGAGCTTATAGCGCTTGCTTTTGCGATAGCGTTCGTCGTAGTAAGCGAGGTTTTTAATACAGCCATAGAATCTTCGGTAGACCTTTTTTCGCCCGAACTGCACCAGTCCGCGAAGATCGCGAAAGACATTTCGGCAGGCGCGGTCTTTTTATCCGCGGTCAACGCCGCGGTCATAGGATACCTGATATTTTTCACGAAACTCATCACAAAATTCCCGGCGATTGTTTTCCGCATAAGGCAGGATTCGCCCCACCTGACATTCATTTCTCTTTCCATAGTTATTCTTACGGTGCTGATACTGAAGGCGACGCTCCCGCAAAAAAAGCCTTTCACGATAATAAGGGGAGGTATGCCCAGCGGCCACGCGGCTTTTGCCTTTGCCGGCTGGGTGGCGATCACTTTTTTATCGAAAGACCTGCTTATCTCAGCCATTACCTTCCTGCTGAGCCTGCTGCTATGCCTGAGCAGGATAAGGCAGGAAGTGCATAATACAAAAGAGGTCCTGATGGGAGCCCTGCTGGGTATTACGGCCACGGTCCTGATATTCCAGCTTTTCAGCTGATTAAAGATTTCCACGAAAATTCAATTTGACACAGATCGTCACAGATTTGCACAGAGGAAATCAGTGAAAATCAGTGTCTAAATATTAAATCTTCGTGATTTCCTCGCCCATCATTTCAGGCGGGCGAAGTCTCGCCCGATGTAAGACGGGCGGAGTGTCTTCGCGGTAAAAAGGGCTAACATGATACTGAAGTTTATACTGCTGGGCGCTTTATTTATCCTGGCCGCGTTCTTCAGCGGGGCGGAGACCGCCATTACTTCAATAAACAGGCTGAGGCTCAGGGAATTAATGCGCAGGAAGAATTCCGCGCAGGGACGGGAGAAACAGGAATTCGAGTGGGCCGCCGATTACAACCACCTTCTCACCACTATACTCGTCGGCGTTACTATAGTAGAAATGACTGCTTCTATCATGGGGGCAGCCATAACCATAGAAATATTCCACAGCAGGATGCTGGGTTTTTATTCCGGGGTCATGATCTTTTTCATACTTATATTCGGGGAAATCATACCAAAGATCTACAGCAAACGCCATGCGGAATCGCTTGCGGCTCTGGTGATACCGCCGCTCAGGTTCTTTAACATTTTGCTTTATCCCGTGACAAAAGCTCTTGTGCTGATCGCGAATATCCTGATAAGGATATTCGGGGGTATGAAAGTTGACAGCGTCCCTTTCGTCACCGAGAAAGAGCTAAAGTTGTTTGTGGATATAGGCGAGAGGGAAGGGGTTTTTGAAAGTGACGAAGGCCGGATGATCCACAGCGTTTTTGATTTCGGCGACAAAAACGTTGTGCAGGTCATGAAGCCCAGGGAAGAGGTATACGCCATAAAAGAAGGCATGCTCCTGAAAGACATACTGACGCTTGCGGTTGTGTCGGGATATTCAAGGCTGCCCGTATACAGGGACACGGTTGAACACGTTGTCGGGGTAATATACACAAAGGACCTGCTGAACCTGTGGAAAAACGGCGAACTCATCAATATGCAGGATATTATCAGGGAACCGTATTTCGTGCTTGAATCAATGAAGGTAAAAGACCTGCTTAAGCAGTTCCAGAAACGCAGGATACACATCGGCATAGTTGTTGATGAAGAGAACAGGACCAGGGGGATCGTGACGCTGGAGGACCTGGTGGAGGAGATCGTAGGCGAAATACGGGACGAATACGATACTGAATAAAAACAATGCAAAATGTAAAATGTAAAAGTTAAAAGCTAAAAGCTAAAAGCGCAAGATAAACCACAGAGGCACGGAGACACAGAGAAAACTTTTGGTTAAAATATAAAATGCAAAATGTAAATTTAACCACGGATTCTTTGCTTCGCAACATTCTTTGTGGGCGACGTCGGATATCAGACGAATTCCACAGATTGCCACAGATTGAACTTTAAATAATATCCTTCGTTTCTGATTCATAATTCATAACTCATAATTCATAATTTTAGTTGATAAAAATGCTATATAAAACACGAGCGATAATACTGGGAGTGCGGGAAATAAAAGAGGCGGACAACCTGGTCACTTTTTACTCGGAGGACAGGGGGAAGATCAGGGCTGTTGCCAAGGGGATCCGCAGGACAAAAAGCAAGTTCGGCTCAAGGCTGGAGCCGTTCACACTGTCAAGGCTTATACTGTATAAAAAGGGCAAGCCCCCGGCGAGTTTCATGCCCCACGAACAGCAGTCTATGGACATCATAACTGACGCCGAAATTGAAAATTATTTCCACGAACTGCGCGAAAGCCTCTGGGGTTACGCGTGCTGTAATTACTACGCTGAGCTTACTTCCGAACTTATAAGGGAAGGCGAGTCAAACAACTCGGTTTTTTACCTTCTGCACAGATTCCTGAGGCTGACAGGGGACCCTGAATACATACGCCATGCTGAAAAAGGCAGGATCTCAAGGTTCGCGGTCCTTATTTTCGGCTTCACACTGAGGCTTCTGGATATACTGGGTTACGCGCCCCAGATCAACCAGTGCATAGGGTGCGGCGCGAAGATACATGATATTCGAAAATTCATTAAGTTCTATTTCAGCGTGGAGCTCGGGGGAATACTCTGCCGGAACTGCGCGAAGAAACATGATTCCGCATTTGAGCTCCAGCGTTCAACCGCCGGTTACCTCAGGCAGCTTGTAAGCATGGAGCCGGACCGCTTGATGACCCTGCGTCTCCTGAGCGGATGCATGTCTGAGATCGAAAAGCTCCTCAGCAATTATCTTATTTTCCATCTTGACAAAGAAGTAAGGTCCATAAATTTCCTGAGGGAGATCGGCATCCTTAGTTTAAAAGAAACCACAGAGGCACAGAGGCACAGAGAATATTCATTTCAAAAGACAAAGGTTAAAGCTGAAATATCAAATCTGACTTTTTCGTCTGCAAAACCCTGAAGTTTTTATAGGATTAATTATTAAACTTGACACTTGATACTTGACTCTTGACACTGCAGTTTTGGGGGAAATAAATGGCGTATCTGATGGGAATAGACCTGGGCACGACCGGCGCCAGGACGATAATTATTGATGAGAAAGGCAGGCTTGGCGCAGCCGCCGGCGTCTCGGATTATCCGCTTTACCGCCCGCATCCCCTTTGGGCGGAGCAGGACCCTTCTGACTGGTGGGAGGGGGTTAAGGCGAGTATTCAAAAGGCATTCCGGGTTTCCGGGGTAAAACCCCCGGACATAAAAGGCATAGGCCTTTCAGGGCAGATGCACGGGCTGGTCCTGCTGGACGCCAAAGGCGCAGTGTTAAGGAACAGTATCCTCTGGTGCGATCAGAGAACCGGCAAACAGTGCGAATATATCATGAACAAAAAAGGGAAAGAAGTTGTCAAGTCCACCTGCAATCCCGCGCTTACGGGTTTCACTCTGCCGAAAATAATATGGGTGATGAAAGAGGAACCGAAGATCTTCGATAAAGCGGGAATGATCCTTCTGCCGAAGGATTATATCAGGTTCAGGCTCACGGGAGAATTCGCCACCGAGGTTTCCGACGCGTCAGGGACCCTGATGCTCGATGTTAAAAAAAGAAAATGGTCCGAAGAGGTGCTCAGATCATTCGGGATAAGGAACGAGGCCCTGCCGTCTGTTTACGAGTCGCCTGAGATCACAGGTGAAATAACCGCGGAAGCCGCTGAAGAGACGGGTTTGAATAAGGGCACGCCTGTTGTCGGCGGAGCCGGGGACCAGGCGGCCAGCGGCGTGGGCAACGGGATAGTCAGGAAAGGGCTTGTTTCATCGACGATAGGCACTTCCGGAGTGGTTTTTGCTTTTCTTGAACAGCCGGAGACAGACCCTCTGCTGCGGACCCACACGTTCTGCCACGCGGTTCCGGGTAAATGGCACATAATGGGGGTGATGCTTTCAGCGGGCGGAAGCCTGAAATGGTTCAGGGACAATTTTGCCTCGGAAGAAACCGTGGCCGCGAAACAGCTGGGTGATGATCCTTATGAACTGATGGCAAAGGAAGCCTGCGTGATCAAGCCGGGCGCGGAAGGTTTGATATTTCTGCCGTACCTGACGGGAGAAAGGACCCCGTACCCGGACCCGTATGCCAGGGGGGTTTTCTTCGGGCTTACGCCAAGGCACACGAAAGCGCATATGATAAGGGCTGTGCTGGAAGGGGTTGCGTTCGGTTTAAGGGATTCTCTGGACATAATCAGGAAACTCAACATAAAAGTCGGCGAGGTCAGGGCTTCCGGTGGCGGGGGCAGGAGCGGCCTGTGGCGCCAGATACAGGCGGACATATTCAACACTGAAGTTACGTCAATAAACATCAGCGAGGGTTCTGCTTTCGGGGCCGCGCTGCTCGCGGGAGCCGGGACAGGGGTGTACGGCAGTGTTGAAGAAGCCTGCGAAAAGACTATAAAGGTTGTCAGCAGAAGCGAGCCGGACCCTGAAAGCGTGCGGCGGTACGAGGAATATTACCAGATCTACCGTTCCCTGTACCCGAAACTGAAAGACAGCTTCGCCCAAGTCTCTAAATTAGCAGAAAAGGCTGACAAGAAATGAATAAAACAATAATGACTATTAACCTTTGAGGATTTATTGTTGATTTATTTACTATGCAAAATAGGTTAAGCAATTTAGGTTTGGTGATGTCATAACTGAAAAAATAAGCATTCAATGCTACCATACCAGCCGCAAGCATAACAAGTAACTTCTGTTGTAAATGATTCAGGATAGCAAGAACTAAAGCTTTCTCATTTTGACCCAAATTTTCATTGCTTCCCAAATGGATTTAAACATCGAACCCCCTAACTTTGCAAATGCCGAAAATGAATCAGCGTCAGGAAAATTTAAAAAAGCAAGGAAAAGAAGGTGCAGGGTGTAGTTCTGACATTTATCAATTGCTTTCACATAAATTAGCCCTTCTGGAAGACTTGGCGGAGAATAAGTATGAGTTTGACCATAATCAGTATTGTCGGAAAAAAGAATTGTGCCTGTGGGACTGCCCTGACGGACTTCAAGCTTATCAATTCCTGAACCATCGGCGTAGTCATCAACAAAAGAGGTTTTGAGAAAATGAAAAAAATCAAATGTGTTGTTATTGTTTTCTTAGTTGGATTGGGAATAATTAGTGTATGGTCGCAATTTTATGCAGAAGAAATTACAAAAAGTGTAAATGTAATATATTTCTTTCCCCGAGACGGTTATCAAAATGGACAGGTGGGTGGAGAAGGGCAGAGTCTTAGAAATTGGTTTTATTACTGGAAAGAAGGTAATGTAGTTTCGGATCTATCTCAATTTGAATATAAAAATATGGCTGATTATGGTGAGTATAATCCAAACACTGGTAAACTATATGTAGGTAATGCGGTTCCTGCGTCAGATATTTATTCAGTAACTTTCAAAAATCAATATTACAAAACATTTCTTACGTCAGGCCCAGATGGTATCACAAATTCTTCTGCAATAGAAGATGATGTGCAACTGATTCCTATCGGAAAAGGAAAACCAAATTCAACTGCAATCACTGCTGGTGCTGATGGTAAAATAGATACAACAACTTTATCTGGTGATGATACTGTTATTGGCAACGCAATAACTACTGGTCCGGATGGTATATGTTAAACTACCAAAGCAGGAGATGATGTTCAGGTAATAGCGGTTGGGAATGGTGAGCCAAATTCGATTATAATAACCGCTGGTTCAGATAATTTTCTACATTCAAATAAAGTGGGTGATGATGTACTTGACCTTTCAAATGCAATAGTTGTCAACCATAGTATTAATTTTTCTGGCATTGATTGCTGTGCTGAAGCCTGTGTTCATGAATTGAAACATAAGGAACTCTATAATATGCCAGGCACAGATAGTGATGGAGACCATATACCCGATTCATACGAACTATCTTCATCATATCACTTAGACCCCAATAAGTCTGATACTTATGATTGCGCAGGTACTATTGGCTATGGAACTGATAATGAGTTTTTGGCGCGAATGGCCGAGAAGACTCCCGGACCAAGAGATGCCAGCAAAGACTGGTCTGATACTAATGGAAAAAATTGGTAAAAAGGAAGGGGGATAGAATGAGGAATTTTATTGTCATAGGGTTGTTAGTTTATTCACTATTTTGTGGGTTGCATTTTGTGGATGCAAAAGTAAGTCAGGAATGGATACAGTGGACAAGAGGTGAATTTGAAGTTCCATCTGAAATTCAAGAGGCAAAAAATGTTTCTGCTGTTCGCCCCTTTTTAAACAGTGAGACTGAATTTACTAGAATGGCAGCAGTAAGAAGGTTGGGAGAAGTGGGGGGAGAGCAGGTAATTACTTTACTTGAAGAGATATTCAAAAAAGAACCATATGAAAACCTCATGCCTCCTGAAGGCATTCCGATTGTAAAATTAGAAATTATAAGAACTTTGGAGAGAATAGGTGGAGATAAAGCAAAATCTGCTTTGCTCGATATTCTTAAAAAATATTGGGAAAGCGGTCCGAAAGTCAAAGATAAAAATATTCTTATGACGACGGGGATTTTACAACTGTAGTTCCTTTGATCTTGAAAGCATTGTATAAGTGGAATCAAGATAAAGATGTCTTTCAAGTAGCTGAGAAGATTGCTCTTAATGAAGATTTAAAAAAATATTTTGGTCATCCCGGAGATATAAGACAAAATTCTTGGCAACTTTATTTAAAAGGATCTATGAGGAAGCAGGGAATTGACAAAGAAAAAGATTCTGCAAAGTATTTACTTGATTTTGTAGAAGATGTACAGAAAAAAGGAGTTGCTTCCGAGAGTTTAGAACAGACCAAAATTAAGGCAGCGCGTTCCATTTTGGGAGAATATGATGAGTCTATGTTATCTTCTTTGCATAAAGAACTTGAAAGCGAATATCTCAAAGAACTCAAAAATTCAAAAGGTAAAGAGCCAAACCGTTGCGTTGAGTTATCCAGCAAGAAAAGTTTAATAGAAGTCATTTTGCGAGAAAAAAGTAAAAAGGAAAAATAGCAAAGATTATTATAAGGATAAATGTATGTTGCAAAAAATTCGGTCGCAGATAATTCTAACGATATTAATCAGCATAGTAGCCCTGACTTGTAAAGGGTATGCTGAAGTTTCTTTAGATATATTAAAACCCACGGAAAATGAGAAGATTTCTTTGCCCAGTGTCTCCGTCAAAGGAAAAGTTACACCCCCAGAAAAATTAGTCGGCAAGATAAAATGGGAGACTACCGTTGAGGGAAATAAAAGTATACAAGAGACTGATTCAGAGCAAGAAGGGGCAATCGTTGTTGCTCCGTTTCCAATTCATAATAGTTCGTTTGGCCCCAACACTGTTATTGCAAAAGCAAAAATTGATGTTACGCCACCACTCTTGGAGGTAAAAGACTCCGAGGGGAAGGTGATTCCAGACGGAGGATTGACAAATAAAACGAGTATAAGCATTTTTGTTGATGACTACGCCGATGGTTCAGGAATTGATAGATTAGAAGTCCGTCAGGGTGGTCCCACTGGCTCAATTCTTTTTTCCGACGATACTGATTATGGTCAAAGTCATAATTATTCTGTTTCAAATCTTCCTGAAGGCACGATTTATGTAAAAGCAATTGATATAATGGGTAACTACACCCTGCACCATTTCATAATAGACGTCACACCACCCTCCATTTCAGTTCCCTCGGGCGATCTCCCCTTTGGTTTCTTTATACCAGTCACAGTTACCGATAATTATGGTATTAAAACCATTAATATTATAGGGGATGATGGTTACCCCAAGACTTATACAGATACAACGGTTGTAAAGTTAGATGACGTGGATTTTGGGGGCAAGGGCATAGCAACCTTTATAGCAGAAGATGAGGCCGGGAATGTTGCTACTCCCATAACTAGGAATATAGTAATGCCAGTGGCTACTCTTGTTTCCGGCTCTGCTTACGCCTTGCAATATGGACAGGTATGGGTTCATGTTGTGGGAGGTGGTGCAGATTTTTTGGCGATGCGTCATATTTATTTGACACCCCAGAGTATTTATGCCAAATATTGGTTCCTCATAGGGACAGATAGTTGGCAGGAAACTTATACAGATAGATATTTTACTGGATCCAGTAGTTTTGTTATTGAAGGAAATTTTCCCGTAAGCCCAAAATTAACTTTTTCGTGGAGCCATGAAGGGGATGGCATGCCTTTTCCACCCTCATTAAGTGTCTCTGCATCCGATAAGACTGTTAAAGTTGGCCCTGGAACAGTTAACCCCTATAGTCTGCTCTCAATTCAACCAAACCAAATGACAAATATAACATTGAAATGGGCTACAAAGGTAGAGGGTTTAATCAGCCACATGGATGAAATTGATGGTACAGTGATTAATAACTATGTTAAATTTGGAGAAGAAGATCGTCCCCATCTTCATGTAACTGTGGTAGGAATAGCTTTTAATGCTCCGGATATACCATACTCTCAATCAAGTAGTGAAGGAGGTCTTAAAGACCCAAGAGGAGGAGGCCCGGGAAGTATTTATGTTGCAGATGCCGGAAATAATTGTATAAAGAAATATTCCCCAGATTTGCATTATATTAATACTCTGGATAAATATAATGGGGACGCTTTTAATTCTCCGAGTGGAGTGTGCACGGATGAGGACAGAAATATCTATGTGGCAGATACAAACAATGGGGATATAAATATATTTAATTGTAATTACATTCCTTTGTTTAAAATTGAAAACATAGGTACACCAGAAGCTTTACTCGCTGCAAATAACTTGCTTTATGTCTCAGATAGAACTGCCAATAAAATCAGGATGTTTACATTAACCGGGCAGCCAAGCGGAGAATTCGCAGTCAATGCTCCCTGCTACCTTTCTGCTGATGCGCTTGGAAACATATATGTGCCCAGCAGAGACGGTCATTGCATCAAAATATTTAATTCTTCGGGGAATTTCCTTGCCGAATTTGGTTCTCAGGGGTCCGGAAATGACCAGTTCTCATATCCTGAGGGTGTGGGAGTAGACAACCTTGGGTACATCTATATTGTAGATTCTGGAAATAATTATATCAAGCGGTTTAGACCTGATTTCAGTTTTATGGATAAATGGAGACAAGATGCGTATGGCAAAGTCCTCAATTCTCCACATGCCGGCTTTGTGGATGACGCAGGGGATTTTGTAGTAATTGACGGGGGCAATAACAGGATTGTAAAATGTCATTTTAGTGAGTATGACACCTGGGTATACCCGATTGCCAGAATAGATTATCCGCAGGAATTCCTGAATATTTCGGATAACAACGAAATAAAGGGAACCGCGCAGGCAACAGATTTTCAGGAATACAAGCTTGAATACGGACTTGGCATTAAT
>Ga0210016_1000513_pt1 | contig 34534 bp, 36 predicted proteins | sample CryGeyCG2014_300_FD_185454 | JGI IMG/M metagenome (GOLD analysis project Ga0210016, IMG submission 185454) | Groundwater microbial communities from aquifer - Crystal Geyser CG02_land_8/20/14_3.00 (SPAdes) (version 2) | ecosystem: Environmental > Aquatic > Deep subsurface > Groundwater | place...
CGCCACACGCGAATCTACTTTTCCATGCTGACACTCTGTTTCGGAATGATGATCTATTCCATAGCGTGGAAATGGCGAGACGTCACGGGTGGGGATGACGGACTGGTTGGGATTCCAAGGGCCCCTTTTACGATTCCGGGGATTCTCAGCATCAATATGACCCCGATGGAAAATTATTACTATTTCGTGCTGGTGATCTCATTAATCGCAATGTTCATTCTTTACAGAATTGTAAACTCTCCGTTTGGCCTCACTTTAAAAGGAATCCGCGATAGTGAAAACCGGGTTGCTTTTGCAGGAATTTCTATCAGGAATTACCGTCTCCTCTCCTTCACGATTGCAGGGTTGTATGCAGGGCTTGCTGGGTCGTTCTTGCCGCCTCTTGAAAACACGGTCACTCCACCCCTCGCCCATTGGACACAATCAGCCGAGCCTGTGATGGTCACCCTGCTTGGAGGCATCAACACCTTTTCCGGCCCAATTGTGGGATCCATTCTCTTCTATCTCATCAAGGATATTATCGTGAGATATACTCAATACTGGCTGATATGGTTTGGCTCTATTGTCGTCTTTTTGGTTTTGGTCTTTCGTGGAGGGATCGTGATTTTCTTTACGGAAAAAATCTGGCCTCTGCTATCTCATCGTTCCCCTCCCCCCTGAGAGGCTGTGTCACAATGAGGGAAATGGCATGTTTGTCATTCTGAACCCTTCGCCATGTGTCACCCTGAGCGAAGCGAAGGGTCTCGCTTTTTGGCTCAGGGTAAACTCCGTGAAGAATCTCATGGAGTCAATAAGTTAGAAAACAGAGATTCTTCGGCTAACGCCTCAGAATGACATTGTGACACAGTCTCTGATGGGGGAGGGTGAGGGTGGCCGCCGGCTCAGGCTCCGCCCCAGAGGGGCTTCTGCCCTGGAGGGAGAGCCTCTGGCTCGGAGAGGGGTGAACAATAAGGATTCTCCCCCTCACCTTCACCCTGTTAAATAAGTTTATCTCACCCCTGTTATTCAAGAAATCTTCTATTTAACAGGGTAAATCCTCTCCCACTAAGGGAGAGGAGACTTTTAGGAATTAAGGTACGACTGAATGGCGGAACTCCTCAGGACAGAAAAACTCAGAAAATATTTTGGCGTGGTCAGTGCGGCAGATGATATTGACCTCCAGATCGAAGAAGGAGTGCTAACCTCTATCATCGGGCCCAATGGAGCGGGCAAAACTACGTTCATCAACCTCCTCACCGGAAACATCTCGGTTGACTCAGGAAAGGTCTTCTTCCGTAACGAAGATATTACTCACCTCCCTACCCACAAAAGGGTGAAGAAGGGAATCTGTCGCTCTTTTCAGATCATGAATATCTTCCCAAAACTCTCCGTCTTTGAAAACTTCCAGATCCCGGTCTTCTCTCTCATGAATCGAAGCCTCAGTTTCTTTAAACCTGTCTATTCCCATGCAGATGTGAATGAACGGGTTGAGAAATTACTAGCTGAACTTGGCCTCACAAGTAAAAAAGACCTTCCTGCGGGGACATTATCCCATGGGGATCAGCGACTGCTTGAAATCGGCCTCGCCATGGCCCCTGAACCCAAACTCCTCTTTCTCGACGAACCCACCGCAGGGATGAACCCTGTGGAGCGGGTCAAGGTCTTAGAAAATATACGAAGATTGTCCCATGAAAAACAATCGACCTTTGTAATCGTCGAACACGATATGGACATCGTCTTCTCCCTTTCAGATCGAATCGTTGTCTTGCATCGAGGCCAGATCCTGGCCGACGGAAAACCAGAAGAGATCAAACAAAATGAGGACGTGAGAAAGGTCTACCTGGGTGAGGAACTTTTGTGGGAAAAGATATGAGTTCCGAATCTCCGGATTTTATTCTTAACATCGATCAGATCAACACCTTCTATGGCCAGAGCCATGTTCTGCAAGGGGTTTCCCTATCTATTCATAAAGGGGAAGTTGTTTGCCTTCTGGGACGAAATGGCGTTGGCAAGACCACCACACTCCGCTCGATTATAGGACTCACACCTCCAAGATCAGGTCGAATTCTCTTCAAAGGCGTTGATGTCGCAGGGAAGCATCCCTATCAGATAGCTCAGATGGGCATTGGTTATGTCCCCGATGACCGAAGGATCTTTGCCGACCTCACCCTTTTTGAGAATCTTGAATTGGCCCGTCGCTTATCGGGCAAAAACAAGATTCAATGGACCTTTGAAAAGATTTACGATCTCTTCCCCGTCTTTATCGATTTGAAGGAACGAAGGGGGAACCAACTGAGCGGCGGCGAACAAAAGATGCTGGCGATCGGCCGAGCCTTGATGAAAAATCCAGATCTTATCCTCCTCGATGAACCTTCCGAAGGCCTGGCGCCCCTCATCGTTCAAAATCTGGTTGAGGTTATTGCCCGGATTCGAAGTGAAGGAGTGACCATCCTTCTTGCCGACCAGAATCTCAAATTCTGCCGCAAGACCTCTGACCGGGGTTATATCCTTGAAAAAGGTATGATGCAGTATCAAGGAGTCATGGAAGAGATCTGGCAGAACGAGGAGATTGTAAAGAAATACTTGGTGGTTTAAATAACCTCTTGCATTCCTTTCCTACCTCCTAAATCCAAATCTTTATAAAAGAATTCGTTAAATCAAACAAGTTTGTCACCCTGAATTCATTTCAGGGTCTCCTTTTTTGAGATTCTGAAACAAGTTCAGAATGACGTTACTCACTGTTGCTCAATTCCCCGTACCTTGCCCTTGTCATTCCTGCCCCGATTTTCATCGGGATAAACTCCAGCAGGGACCCAGTATACTACTTCAAAAGTCCCTTCACTTTTTTTGTCATTCCGGGCTTGACCCGGAATCCAGTGTTTCTGAACTGGATTCCCGCTTTCGCAGAGATTTTAAAGGTGCAATTTATTTTACATTGGGACCTGTTTTTCGGTTTTCCCTGAGATGACAGGGGATAGTTATAACACATAGCAACATGCAAGCTTCCCTTTATTGAGGAAGAGAACACCGAACCGGTAACCCTATACAAGCTCTTTTGAAATAGATGTCCCTGTCATTTCAGGGAAAACTGAACCGAAGCTTCATTTTCTACTTGAAACGGAAATCGAGTTTAAAATCATAGAGCCAGGGGATCGTTGGTTTTACCCCCTCTGAAGAAAGCCTTTCCGGCATATTTTCGTAGTGCTTCTTCATGAGATCGGAGTTGGGTGCGTTGTAATAGGTGACCACAATGGTATCACGCTGCACGCGGATGTCACCCTCTAATCCCTTGAAGAAATCTTTGGCCAGGTGTGGGGCATCCCATTGATCCATAGGAGATCCGAGCCGTTGTCGCATCATGAAGCAGGCAGCCTGAGCGATCAAGGCCATCGTCATCTGCCCGTAACGGATGTTCAAATTCATCGTGCCAGCGCGATCCCACCCCAGAGCCTGGTCATTTTTGAAAAACTCCTCGATGTGCCATCGCTCGGGGTAATTGACAGAGAGGTCTTCCATTTCATCTCGATCACGGGTACAGAGAAATGCTTTAAAGTCGTAATCTTGTGGACATTCGCCTTTACGTTGAATAAATTGGTAATAGGGGCCATCATGACTCCTGATCATGGAGTAAGGCTGCTTGGCGGTAGCATACCCTGCCCAATGGCGAGTAAAGGCTTCACTGGGTAACACATGAATCGCTCGGAGCACAGACTGATTGTAGGGCATCGGGACTAATAGATCAAACGGTGACTGGGAAGAAACCCATTGAAAAAGCTCTCGACTGTAATGTTCATTGTCCGCCAGTGCAAGGGGCTTATCCCCATTGAGCTTTAGGATCGAGGCGGCCAAAGAGAGAAGTTCGGGGGTAGCCTGCGTGACGGTCCTGGCAGAGGAGGCGGTGGTAAAACAAAGAGGCTGTTGGGTCTCTGCATCCAAACAGAAGAAGGTTTGTGCCATTTTGGCTGGGTTTGACTCTTTATCCTTTTGACGTCGAACCATCTGTCTTTTACTACTCGATTTCATGCGATGGGGATCAATGACGATGATTTTTCCCTTAAAGTGGTCAAAGGTCTGTCGCACCTTACCCAGGGCAATCTGTAACCGCTCGGCCTCCGACACGCAGTGGCTATCTAACAAATGGTGGATGGCAGAGTCGGTAGCAATAAAGGGTAAACCATTGGCCAATTCAAAACCCTTTTGGCTCAGGCTTCGTTTCATCCGAATGCCATTGACACATAAGGCGCTTTCGTTGATCAACTGCAAAGCCAGTCGAGGTTCGACCTGTTCATCCGGCATCTGGCTCCAAGATTTGAGTAAATCCCATGTTCCGAGTCTGAGATATTCGGGGATCAACAGCCAGATGCCAACCAGGGTTCCTGAAATCTTATTGGCCAACAGCTGTCTCACACCCCGTTCAATCTCATGGGGGTCACTTAACTCCAGACGCACCTTTTCTTTCGTTCGATGGGTTTCAATCTTTACCGGTGCGTTTCCGGGACGATACAAATGCAGTTTTTTTTTGAAGGCCATATTCCGAGACCACCCGTTCCACACTTCGGATGGCAATCAGATACCCATTTTGGTTCAGTTTTTGGGCCATGACTTCCGGAGACATATTCGGATCGAGAAAGCGATACCGGATGATCTGACGCACGACCTCATGGGTTCTGCGGTAGTTGGCTTTGGGGCCGGTTTTAAGACTTTTGAGCCCCTCAGCGCCTTGGTCCATAAACTGATACAGGATTTGGTAGTAACGCTGTCGCGTATAGCCAAACTTTTCTGCGGCTTTGGCAGGGCCGAAACCTTCACATTGGCCCTCAAAGAGCATCGCAAGCTTAAGAGTGATTTCATCCTCTCCCCTGACGGGAAGGGATCCTTTGGGACCTAATAGAGACAATATGCCGTTATGGATCTCGATCATAAGCTCCCTCCTCTTGGACAAGAGATGAAGGCTTATCTGTCTGATAAGCTTTAGGAGGAAGATAGCATAAATGGACAAATGTGTCAAATTAATTATGGCGCTTTATTTCCTGGGCAATGTTTCATCAAATTTGGGATAAGTTTAAAATACACCGTTAACAAAGGCATATTATATATTATCACAAGAATGCCGTTCACATACAATCGCCATATTTAATTTTACAATAATGAGGCAAACAGATTCCTTATTACGAATATGCCTAACACTTTTACTTGTGTATTTGAAATTCTTGTCTCTAAATGTAAAATTATATGCCGCTTTAAAATCTCTGCTTTCGCGGGAATGACCCGATGTCTTATCAATTATGGACTCCTTAGTAACTCTTTACAAAGAATCAATATATTGATAATGAATTAAAATATGAAAATTCTACCTCTCAAAATTTCTTTGCTCTTGATGGGGCTGAGCGGTATCACGGCTCAGATTGTCCTCCTCAGAGAACTGCTTGTTTCCTTCCTCGGCAATGAACTCACCCTTGGTGTCATCCTGGCCAATTGGATGATCCTGGTGGCCATCGGCTCTTTCCTTATTGGTAAATCTGTTGAAAAAGTAGATAAAAAAATAGAATTTTTTGTGGTATTCCAACTGGTCTTTTCCTTAGCCTTCCCTTTTGCCATCTTTCTCTGCCGAATATTTAAAAATATTCTCCTCACGACCCCAGGAGAAGCTCTCGGGTTCGCCCCCATATGGTACTCGTCGTTTACAATCCTTCTCCCTGTATCCCTTCCCTATGGAGCCCTTTTCACTTATGGATGTAAACTCTATTCCCAGTATGGCAAGGACGAGGCTTCTTCTGTCGGAAAGGTCTATCTTTTCGAAACCATCGGATCCATCATCGGAGGCTTGCTCCTGACCTTCCTTATGATTCAATATCTCAATTCATTTGAGATCGCCTTTCTCATCTCTCTGATGAATCCCCTCATTGCAACCTTCCTTCTTCCACCCATCCCTAAGGCTCGATTTTTTTCGTTTCGAAATATTCTTTTTTCCGTTTCCATATTTATTGTACTTTTTTTTGTTTATTTGCTTTTGACTCCCTCGGCGAAAAAAATCGATTCTTTTTCTATCAATTCTCAGTGGAGAAATTTAAATGTCATTCATAATGAAAACTCCATCTATGGAAATATTTCTGTTACGCAAAGAGGAGAGCAGTTCACCTTTTATAACGACGGGGTACCATCCATTACCACTCCCATACCGGATATTGCTTCCATTGAGGATTTTGTTCACTTTCCCATGCTCTTTCATAAAAAACCTGAGTCTGTGTTAATCCTGAGCGGGGGGGCTGGAGGAATGATTCATGAAATTTTGAAATATCCTGTAACGCATGTGGATTATGTTGAGCTGGACCCCCTTCTCTTGAAGCTAGTCCAGAGATTTTCAACCCCATTGACTCAATCCGAACTCTCAGACCAAAGGGTAAAGATCCATTATCAAGATAGCCGGCTTTTTACTCAAAGAACCGGAGAACGATTCGACATCATTTTTATCGGGCTCTCTGCCCCCCAGGCTCTTCAGACCAACCGATTATTCTCTTTAGAATTTTTCTCCACGGCCAAGAGGAAATTGAATCCCAATGGCATCCTCGTGCTTTCCCTCCCCGGTTCTTTAACCTATATCAGCCCGGAGTTGAGGGATTTAAACGGGTGCATCTTAGATACCTTAAAAAGTGTTTTTGGATCGGTGAGAATCATCCCCGGCGATGTCAATCTCTATCTGGCTTCTGACTCCAATCTTCTTGACCTGCTCACTCCTAAGGAGATTGCAGAAAGGCTCGAAGAGAGAAAAATCCAAACGAGTCTCGTCAAGAAAAATTATATCGAATACCGGCTGCATCGGAGATGGCTTCAATGGTATTGGAAATCCATGGAAGGGAGAAGAATCCATATCAATTCAGATTTTCGTCCACTGGGTGTTTTCTTTAATCTCTCCTACTGGAATGCCTTGTTCTCCCCCTATCTCACAGGAATCTTTAAGTGGTTTGAGGGATTTCATCTAACCTTTACCCTTATCAAAATCATTCTCATCACCATCATCCTTTCAATCATTTTTATAAAAATGCCTCAACACTCGAGACACGCCGTCACTTATTCCATCTTTACGACAGGTTTGACAGGGATGATATTCAGCTTGGCACTTATCTTCACCTTTCAGACTTTTTATGGTTTTCTCTACCACCAGATCGGCCTTTTGGTAGCCATCTTCATGGCCGGAATCGCCTCAGGTAGTTTCTTTATCACGAACCTTTTCGATCGGATGAAAAATGATTCTCTCCTTTTTTTGAAAACAGAAATAGCTATTATTCTCTTTTCCATCCTGCTTCCCTTTGCCTTCCTCACCCCCTCTCATCATCTTGAAGATAAGGTTGTCTATGTCATTCTCTATGGAGCTATTTTAATCATGTCTTTTCTTTCCGGAATGTTTACCGGCATTCAGTTTCCATTAGCCGTTAAGATTTATTTAGACAACCCTTCAAGGAAAGGGAAGCTCGGACAAACAGCCGGATTGCTCTATGGAGCGGACCTATTCGGAGGTTTCTTCGGAGGACTGCTCGGAGGCGTTTTTCTTTTGCCCCTCTTGGGCTTAAAGGAAACCTGCTTCATGATGGCCATGATCAAAATCAGCAGTGGGTTACTCTTCTTTTTATTTATGAAAATCCAAAAGGCTAAATGATGAACAAGGGATTGAGGGGGCTGCGAGTAAAGGAAAATGAAATGGGTGACCCTTTAACCTTTGTAACCTTTGGATTAACCATTAAGATCCCCTCGAAGAAACGCCGTTATGCGGTCGAATGCTCTGGGGTCTTGGACATAAAACAAATGTCCCCCTTCGAACATCTCTAAACGTGACCCGGAAATCTGTTCCTTCATGGCCTTAAGATTGAGAGGTTTTGCAATCCCGTCGTACAAGCCACCGCAGATGTAGACTGGCATCCGTAGATCAGGGAGCCGCTCGTACGTATCGTGACGTGCGCGGGCCTCCAGTTGTCGGCAGGCGCCGATATGGCGCCCCGGCTCATCTGCTCCCACTCGCAGGCCCGCCAAGGTCTCGTCAAACAGTGCTTGAAATTGAGCAGGGTTGTCATCCCGCCAGATTCCATGCCGTCGTATGTCACGCAGTTGGATGATGCAGCGTACATATTCTTCAAGCGGGAGGTGGGCAAGGTCGTCCAAAGGATATGAAGCTCCCCCCGCACCACCACTACTTGTGCAGGCTAAGACCAAGCGTTCCACCCGGTTCGGATACCGCAGGGTGAACTCTTGTGCCACCATCCCTCCGAACGAAATACCCATAACCAAGCAACGATCCCATCCGATTGCGTCCAACAATGCGTTGGCATCCTCGGCATAATCGACCATGGTATAGGGGATATCCGGCCGTGAGGTTTGGCCGAGACCGCGTTGATCATAGGCGAGAATCTTAAAGTGTTGGGCAATGGCCATCTCGAAAATACTGGGTGAGCGGCGTAAATCACCCCCTGTACCACTGATGACGAGCAAGCGTGGGCCTGTGCCCCGGATCTCGTAATACATCTTGAGGTCACGAACGTTAATAAATGGCATAGCTCACTTTTTTTTACACTTTTCACTATTATTTTTTGTTAACGGGTAGATCAGACACCTTTACCCTTCCATGGCTGCCAGGTACTTAATCTTCTCTATCTTATCTTCCCCTAAGCCATCGAGGTCAGCTTTCTCGAGCCACCTCTCCTTCAGGAGCCTCGCTAATACGAATACCAGAACAGAATACCTGAAATCGTACTTCTCGTCGGTTTTTTTTCTTTGTTCCGACAAGAAATCGTGAATCCCCCAGATATCAGCCGGCCCCTTGACGTCTGCAACCATTTCCTTGAGCTTGGACGCCAATGTCGCGCATTCCCTTTGGTAAGCCAGATCAAATGCCTGCCTTGCTACAGCTTTCTCTATCTTTGACCACTTCAGCCCGTTCATTTGATAAGTCAATGATCCTTTCTTTGGGGTCTAACGATTATTGAACTGCGAGTTATATTTTGCTGAAATCTTAGACCTGGGGTTGTATTTTGTCAATCGGAATTTCGGAGATTCAAGGGAGATCAAATTATTATTTATTTTATCATTACAGTTAGTTGAAGTTGAAAATTAAAGTTAATGTTGCGTATAATTAATTCGTCGAAACTAATTTCAGGATATTCTTGATGATAGATTCGAATTCGCCTCCTAAAGAAGCCCTATTCTATAAGAAAATGGATGGCCAGGATGTTCAATGCCTCCTCTGTCCGAGGGAATGTATCATCAGCGATGGGAAAAGGGGATTTTGCAGGAATAGAGAAAACAGAGGAGGAACATTATACACTCTTGTCTATGGGAGACCCTCTGTCGTCGACATCGGTCCGATAGAAAAAGCGCCTCTCTACCACTTCATCCCTGGCCATTTTAGGCTCTGCCTTACCTGTGCGAGTTGCAACCTGAGATGCAAACACTGCCAAAACTGGCATTTATCCCAGAAAGCCTTTGAAGAGTTGAACCACTATTCTTACGCGCCTTCAGAGATTGTCCAGGAGGCAAAAAATCATCAACTTTTCTCCATCTCCTTCACTTATACAGAACCCACGGTCTACTATGAATATCTCTATGACATCTCTATGATCGCCAGAGAGAATGGAATAAAAACTTCTATTGTCTCAAACGGCTATATCAATCAAGAACCCTTACTGAAGCTTTTAAAAGTCCTGGATGCCGTCAAGATTGACCTTAAAGGGTTTAGCGAGAAATTTTATAAAGAGGTTTGTTCAGCAACACTCAAGCCTGTCCTGGAATCCCTTCTCACCGTTAAGAAACAGAATGTGTGGCTGGAGATTGTTAATTTAGTCATCCCAACTTTAAATGATGATCCCAAAATGATTGATGAGATGTGTCGATGGACCAAAGAGAATTTAGGTCAGGATACCCCGCTTCACTTCACCAGGTTTTCCCCAAATTACAAATTGTCCCATCTCTCCCTTACTCCAGTCTCAACCCTGGAGTCTGCTTATGAGATTGCAAAGAAGAATGGTTTGATGTATGTATATATCGGAAATGTTTCGGGCCATGTTCATAACTCAACCTTTTGTCCCTTTTGTAATCGAAAGGTCATTCATCGAACAAACTTCGATATCTTAGAGATGAATGTGGTGAACGGGAGATGTAAGTTTTGCGGATCTCTTCTACCGGGGAAATGGGGTTAAATTTAGGAAAGAGGGTCCGGACAGAAAACCAGATCCTGAAATCGAAGACCCTGAACTTGTTTCAGGGCAGGGTTTAGGGATGACATTACTTGATTCAGGGCAAGATTCGGGATGACAGAAGGCCTACACTATTCATGTCATGAACCCTGAAAATGTCATGCCGAACTTGTTTCGGCATCTCTTCAGGGCAGGTTTATTTCAGTATCTCTGTAATTTCGATCCGATTGGAAGGAGGTTCAAAAATGGATCTTTTCGATTTAACTGGCAAGGTGGCATTGGTTACAGGAAGCACAAAGGGATTGGGCGAAACTTCAGCAAAAGCCTTGGCTAAGGCTGGCGCGGATGTAGCAGTCTGCGGCCGAAATCAGGCTGACCTCAAACGGGTATCAGCCGAAATTCAGGTGATGGGAAGAAAGTCTGCAGGATTCGAGTTGGATGTGCTTTCCAAGGAAAAAGTTACAAAAGGTATTGAGAAGGTACTGAGCCACTTCGGTCGCATCGATATCCTCGTTAATAACGCAGGGACAAACTATCGTGTTCCTGTCCTTGAATATCCTGAGGAGAAGTGGGACTTGATTATCAATACCAATCTGAAAGGATATTTTCTTGTGGCCCAGGCTGTCGTTCCTCAGATGATCGAACGGGGATACGGCAAGGTGATCAATATGAGTTCAATTTTTGGAAAAGTGGGGCTCGCCACACAACTTGCCTATGCCTCCTCTAAGGGTGGTGTTGACCAGATGACTAAAGTGATGGCTCTTGAATGGGCTAAGCAGGGCGTCCGAGTCAATGCCATCGGTCCGACCTACTTTGAAACCGAAATGGTGAAGCAGATTCGGAACGATCCGGCGAGATTCAATTTTATCATTGAGCGAACTCCTATGGGTAGATGGGGTTATCTCCCCGAGTTGGAGGGAACGGTGATCTTCCTGGCCTCGAAGGCTTCTGATTTCATTACCGGCCAAGTCATTTACGTTGACGGTGGCTGGACAGTCTGGTAACTGCTGCAAAAAATCGCATAGAGCATAGCGCATAGAGTCAATTTTTTACCCCTTGCGCTATGCTCTATGCGCTATGCTCTATGCGCTATGTTGAGAATCGGAATTAAATATTGCGGCGGATGTAACCCATTATATGAAAGGGTGGAGATGATTCAACAGGCTCAATCCCAATTAAAAGATCGATTCCTTTTTCTCCGCCATGACGAACCGGATATAGATGTATTGGTTCTCATGAGTGGATGTCACAGGACCTGCGCAGGAAAGGATCTGAATACAGTAAAGATTCCCCTTTGTTCAGTCACAGTAGAAAATGATTTTGATACCTTAATAAACTGGCTAAAATCACTTGATCAGAAAGGAGATTTCTGATGAGTTCACCGAATCAATCCAGACGATGGCTTGGCTTATACCCAAAAGATTACTCTTCTGACTTGACTCCGGAGGCCACAAATTCTTTAGACCATCTTCGAAAAACAGTTCAATCACATGGGCAGAGTCCTGCTCTTTATTATTTCGATAAGGTCATTTCATACAAGGAATTGGATGAGATGAGCGATGCCTTTGCCTGTGCTTTGGTAGACCTTGGTGTGAAGAAAGGGGATCGTGTATCCCTTTACCTCCAAAATATTCCACAATTTGTTATAGGCCAATTTGGAATCTGGAAGAGCGGGGGGATTGTTGTCCCTTTAAATCCCATGTACAGAGAAAAAGAACTCTCTTACTATTTCCGGGACGCATCAGTGAAGATCCTCGTCTCCATGGAATCCCTTTATGGAGACATGATTCGCAGGGTGGCCAAAGAAACAGGCGTTCAGCATGTGATCACTACCTCAGAACTCGATTTTCTCGATTCAAAAAGTCCACTCCCCTCGATCTTAAAAGGAGTGGAAAAAGTCAAGGGGCTGGAAACCCAGGACTTCGTCATTCTTCTTGAGCGGTATCGAGGGAAGCGCCCTCCAGAGGTCAAGCTTTCGCAAGAGGATGTAGCCTATCTCACCTATACCTCAGGGACCACAGGTCCTCCGAAAGGAGCAATGAATACCCACGGAAATGTTGTTTTTAACTCTGAGGTCTACCGTCATTGCTGGAAGTTGACTCCCTCGGATATTATGTTGGGGGTGGCTCCTTTCTTCCACGTGACAGGAATGGTCGGCCATATTGGAACCTGCATCGCTTCCGGAACTCCTCTCGTTCTATTTTACCGTTTTGATCCCAAGACAACATTTCAGATGATCGAGAGATGGAAGGCCACCTGCACCATCGGAGCCATCACAGTCTTCATTGCATTGATGAATGATCCGGAAATTGGAAAGTATAATCTTTCCAGCTTCCGAAAAGTTTATAGTGGAGGAGCTCCTGTGATCCCTGCTGTCGTAGAACGATTTGAAAAACTGACGGGGACTTACATTCACAATGTTTACGGTCTTACTGAAAGCACTTCACCTGCTACTCTGGTCCCACTGGGATTGAGGGCGCCTGTAGACCCCTCGACTGGAGCCATTGCCATTGGAGTTCCCATTCCAAGCCATGAGGCTAAGATTATGGACCTCAGTAATCCTGAAAAGGAGCTTCCTCCTGGGGAGGTAGGCGAGTTGGCTGTCAAGGGACCAGGTATCATTCCAGGATATTGGAACAAACCCGAAGAAACCGCTTATGCCATCCGGCAGGGTTGGCTTTTCACTGGAGATGTGGGTACAATGGATAGCAAAGGATGGGTCTATCTCTTAGACAGAAAGAAGGACATGATCATTGCGTCTGGATTCAAAGTCTGGCCAAGGGAAGTGGAAGATGTCATCTACCTTCATCCCTCTGTTAAAGAGGTCGCAGTGGTTGGGGTTCCAGATCCATATCGGGGAGAGACCGTCAAGGCCTTTGTGGCTTTGAAGGAAGGATTCGAAGGCAAGGTGACTGGAGAAGAGATCATGGCCCATTGCAAGGAACGAATGGCTGCCTACAAATATCCCAGACAGGTCGAGTTTGTTAAAGAGGTACCCAAAACCGCCACCGGGAAATTTCTCCGTAGGGCCTTTAGAAACCAATGAATAGATGCTGAAATAAATTCAGCATGACAATGGAGTCAAGGTTTTTCTGTCATCCCGAACTTGATTCGGGATCTCTGTTTTTATTATTGTTATTTGCTTAGAAGGAGAAGAAGATGAAACGTATTGTGACCAAAGAAGATTATATCCAGAGCCTCAAAGACCTTCATCATGTCGTCTATTACAATGGGAAACGTGTAGAGGATATTACAGAGCATCCCGGTCTTCGTCCTCACATTAACTCCGCTGCTCTCACCTATGAGCTCGCCCTTCGTCCTGAACATGAGGATCTGATGACAACCACCTCCCATCTCACAGGCAGGAAGATCAACCGGTTCACTCACATCCACCAGAGTGTGGACGATCTGATCAAAAAAGTTCAGATGCTCCGGCTGATCGGCCACGAGACAGGTTCGTGCTTTCAACGATGCGTAGGGTTCGATGCTTTGAATGCCACCTACATGACGACTTATGATGTCGATCAAAAATATAAGACAGACTACTTTGAGCGATTTAAAAAGTATTTAATCCACGTCCAGGACAGCAATGTGATGTTAGTGGGCGGGATGACCGACCCAAAGGGAGACAGATCTCTTCCACCCAGCAAACAGGCAGATCCCGACCTCTTTACCCACGTTGTAGAACGACGATCCGATGGAATTGTCATTCGTGGAGCCAAGGCCCATATGACAGGAGGTGTCAATTCCCACGAAATTCTCCTCATGCCAACCCAGGCAATGAGAGAGGAGGATAAAGACTACGCCCTGGTCTGTGCTTTACCGCTTAATGCACCAGGAGTGGTGCTCATCTTTGGGCGTCAAACCAATGAAGAACGAAAATTCGAAGAAGGAATCGATGCTGGAAATCCCTTCGGATCTGTAGGAGGAGAAGCTTTAATCATCTTTGATAATGTCTTTGTACCTCGGGAAAGAGTCTTTCTCTGCGGCGAATATGACATGGCTGGAATACTCGTAGAACGATTTGCCACTTTACATCGCCAGAACTACGGGGGCTGCAAGGGAGGGGTCTCTGATATTCTGGTAGGGGCCACTGCATTGGCTGCAGAGTATCAAGGAACAGCCGGCGCTTCACACATTAAAGAAAAACTGGCAGAGATGATTCACCTGGCTGAAACCATTTATTCAGGATCTGTGGCCTGTTCTGCCATGGGATACAAGACACCTTCCGGAGCTTTTTATCCGGATCCTCTTTTAGCCAATACAACGAAACATAATGTCACGCGTCACATCTATGAGATTGCCCGCCTTGCCCATGATATCGCTGGAGGGATCGTCGCCACCATGCCTTTTCAAGGAGATCTGGAGAGCAGTGAGGTGGGCCGTTATGTGAAGAAATACTTAGCGGGCGTCAAAGGGATTCCTGTTGAAGCCCGGATGAAGATTCTCCGGCTGATTGAAAATATGAGTGGAGGAACAGCCCTGGTCGAGTCCATGCATGGCGCAGGATCGCCTCAGACCCAAAAAGTCATGTATGGAAGATTGGGGAACCTTGAGCAGAAGAAGCGCTGGGCAAAACGCATTGTGGGAATTGAATAATTGAAATGGATAGCAATTCATTTGGTAGATAGCTTTCATTGATTAATACAAACGCAATAAGTAAGATGCTGAAACGAGTTGAGCATGACAAGAAAAAGTGTGTCATTCCGAACTTCTTTCGGAATCTCGAACTTGGCAATGACAATAAATCAATTGCGTTTGTATTAGTTTCCAACAAAGTGAGGAGGCTGAATTTTTAGAGATTTTTTGATTTCTTTTCTACTTCTCTCCAGAAATCTTCGTGCCGAACACCCCTCCCCTCTCGAATCTGTTGTCTTGCCAAACTTAATATCTTCTGAAACTTGGGAGAGTAAGCTAACGTCAACCGCTCTATCTCATCTTCATCGTCAACGGAGAGCAATACCGCTGCTGGTTTCCCGTTTCGAGTAACAACCACTGGACCCCGTTTGCTTGCCTTCAAAAACTCACTAAAACGAGCTTTCACATCGGCCACTGATGCAATTTTCATAGTTTTACCTCCTTCCCGCCGAAAACCAAGCGATTCCGTTCTTTCACACCGATCGCCAATATGTGCACTTCATGAGATTCTATGTTTATATCGTAGAATACTCTAAACCTATTATCTGGCCCAAAACGAAGCCCCCATTCAGCTTCAAACGTTACTGGTTGTTTCAAAGGTTTTCGATTTCTCGTTTCTACATCTGGCTCAAACTGTAATTCATCCTCAATGGTGGCCCGAATGAGCGAGTAATATTTACGTTCGATTGTCTTGAGGTGTAGTTTTGTTAGAGGAGCATAAATCAAAACAAATTTTTGTTTCAGCGACATATTAACTATAATTATAGTCATTTATTAGATATTTGTCAATCTTGCCTTTCAGGTAGGTCCTAAAGTTAATCCTTTTAAAGCTTGTATGAAGATTCTCCGGCTGATTGAAAATATGAGTGGAGGAACAGCCCTGGTCGAATCCATGCATGGCGCAGGATCACCCCAAACTCAGAAGGTGATGCACGGAGGATTAGGAAATTTGGAACAAGAGAAGCGGTGGGCCAAACGGATTGTAGGGATTGAATAAGCATGGAGTCCTAACACCAAGAAGGAATCAACCCATTGTTTGGCGACTTCACCTACAAATGTTCGGTTCAATATGGGCACAGATGTTAAGGATTACTGATCGAAAGAGTACAAATGTCACGCTTAACCGAACACTCCTCCAGTGGTAAGAGAGTGATGTTTGAAGTGTCTGTTAGAAGCTTATCCTTAGGAAACAATAACTGCCTACACAAACGCTCCTAGAAAATGCGCGAAACTCGAAATGTGTCCAGTGTTCTGAAGGCGCTGCTTGACTCTACCGAAGTACTTATGATGAAGCAATGCGGTGGGGTTACTCTTTGAGTAGGTAAGCTCTTTATACTTATCATTCAGAGCATACTTTAAGTACTTTGCTGCGAACTGCGCTCTGTTGAGTTCCTCCTCTGAATACCCCGGAAGCAATTCCGGGTCTTCCACCCGAACGTTGAAGAAGTTAACGTACTTCCTCAACACATCAGAATTAGGATGCGTCTTCACAATTACCTCATTGCCAAGAGCCCATGTTTCAAGGCAAAAATGTTGAACCACAATCCGAATTTCCGCTAAACACGGCAAACTTGATATATGATCCTCTATTTCTCTGTACTTTTCTTGATAACTAAATTCTTCTGAATCAACACCAATAACCAATCTTTGAATGTTCCTGTAGTTGTTAACGTCATCAATCGCTGCATCGATTATTTCCAAGTATTGTGGGTAACCTCCACCTCCTACAATTGAGAAATTGTCGTTTACTATGTCAGAAATGTGGGAAACATAAGTAAGCCTTGGATTTACGAGAGGCACCCAGATTTCGTACACCTTCGCCGCCCCTTTTACTCCTTCAACTACGATGTGAATGTTCATTCAATACCCTCTGTGTAGAAAGGATCGTTTATCAGCTGCACAAATGCTTTCTGTTTGGACTTGCTATAACGCTCTTCAATTTCCGCCCCCTGTTTCACAAGCACTTCCTTCCCCTTTCTATGTAGAACAATCCAAGACTTGACTGGTATATTCCCTATTATATATGGATGATGACTTGTAATTATAAATTGGCTCTTAGTGCCAGATTCAAATAGAATAGAAGGGAAGAAGTTTATCGCGTTGATTCCTAAGGAGTTCTCGTACTCATCTAAAAGATATACTCCTCCATTTTCCGGCATAGTAAATATATCAGTAAGAATCAATAGTACTTTTTTCATCCCTGACGATAATTGATCTAATGGTATCCAGGTTTCTCCCATATGCCTTTCCTTCACTGCGAATACTGGAACAATTCCGGGAAGATGAAGGCCAAAGTCCTCAGCATTGAGAACATCATAATTTGAAACAAAGGGAAATACGTTGATAAACTCTTTGCATATACGGTCGTATGTGTCTTTGAAGTATTGAGAAAGCATATAGAGGCGAGCGTTGAGACTTAGCCCAAATGAAAAAAGATCATCCTTATTCTTTGATTTCTGAATTTTCTTTAGAAACTTTTGGGGAACCGATTCCAAAGCTGCTGCAAGCTCTAAATCCGGACCGAAAAAGCTACGCCTCATTATTGATAAAAAGCCTAAATATAGCGGCTTGATTAAGTCCTCCTCCTGCAAAAGCGTTATACTCGATTCTTTTGGCCCAAGTCGGGGCAATTCCTTGCCAGCAAAAATAAAAGTGTTTGGAGTTCTCAGGACCAGCACTTCTTCTTTCCCATTTTCCTTGAGCTTAACTATTTTTTCGCTTTGGACCTTTTCATCCTCTTTCTCGCCGCCCGTTTGAATAACCCATCGGTACAATTGATTTTGATGTTCCAAGGTTATATCCCAAGAACCAAGGAACAACTTACCTCTTTGTACTACCATCACTCCGCTGTTAAATATGGTGTTCAGCAACCTTGTTTTCCCGGAGCCTGAATCGCCAACGATCAGATTAAGTTGCGAGAAATATATCTTAGAAAAATGAAGATCATTCGGGCCAGCATCTGATTCATATGAAATGATTTTCATCGCATACCTCTGAAAAATTTAAGTACTACAGACGCACATAATATTTGCATGAAAATAACCGTTTCGATCCTCAATGAGGGTTAATTAATTGTAAATGACGTCATCGACATTCAGCGAATCAGGACGATTGTTAGTTGAAGTGTACAACTTGCTCATGGAAGCTGACCAAACGATAGTTTCATGAAGGTAGTCTACACTTTTTGCTGGGGTAATCTCAGTATAATTCAAACAAGTGATGCCGATCCCAAAGAGCAATGCCTCGGTCTCTTGCAAAAGTTATCGCGTCATTCGTAAATCCACTCGGGCAAACCACAACTCCCCGTACGCCTGCAACATCTTTCGGAAGTGCCCCGTTCAACGCTCTTATCACCTCGACACCCACAGGTGCTGCATGATTTTTACACTGAATGCAAAGGGTTACCTCTACTCCAACATCATCACACCGCCTGGCTACAAGATCGATACCCCCATCACGTGTCAAAGGTGTTGTTTCTACTCGCCATTTTTTTACTTCTAACAGCTTTTGCACATGTTCCTCAAATTCCACGCCATTCATTTCCGAATAGTTTCCAGATAAGTCTGATCTGCGTTTTTCTGATTTTAAACGTTCCGGAGGGGTTAGCCCAAACAAACCAAAAAGTTCTTCGCCTGACAGTTTTGATTTTAAGTCTATTGAAACACTGTCCACCAACTCATCAAAAAGCAATTGTTTTTCCCCTAAAATCTTTTCAATTCGCTCCTCAATTGTATTTTCAATCACATATTTATAAACATGAACGGGAACAGTTTGGCCAAGGCGGTGAGCTCTACTCTCAGCCTGAAGTTCAACGGCAGGATTCCACCAGCGATCGAAGTGAAAAACGTATGAAGCATCCTGCAAATTTAGCCCTTGCCCGCCGGCACGGAGGGAAAGAATAAGGACTTTATGATCACGATTCTCTTTAAAGATCCTGATGACCGAATCTCGCTGTATTGGGGAAAGATCGCCGGTAAAGAGAAGAGGGTTATAGTCTTCAAGTCTTGATGCAATGGCATGTGCCCCGTACTCTGGATCCGTGAATTGTGAAAAAATTAATGCACGATATCCCTCAGATACAAGGATGTTTAATCTCTCAAAAACATCTTCAAACTTGACAGATGCACCACCAATCGGACAGAAATTACATATCTGTTTTAATTTCATGATGAGCGCTAAGATGTTTTCAATTCTGACAGACTCACCACTTTCCTTTAATTGGATTATACCTTCTTTTTCAGCCCGCTCATAATAATCGCGCTGTGTTGAATTCATTGATAGAAATAGCTGGCTGACAATTTTGGGCGGAAGTTGTGGCAGCACATCCTGTTTCTTCCGGCGAAGTTGTAAACTCTTATGTATTTCTCGGAGTTCAACCCCCGGCTTAAGCCGAGGTGCTGATTCACCGTCTTTGAGTGCTGTTACAAATTCGAGAATTGATGCAAGATCATCCTCCCTGTTTTCAAGCGGTGTACCCGTGAGTGCCCAAGCCCGCTGTCGCCGTAAAAGTTTACATTTACGGCTGATTTCAACTTCCTGATTTTTAATCTTTTGCGCCTCGTCAAGAATGACAACCCCCCACTCACGGCGGCGGGGAGGTGATTGAAGATGGTCGGTACAATCGGATCGGAAGGTTTCATAACTTGTAAGGTATATATGAGCGGGGGTAGACCATTGCCATGTCCGTTCTGCCGTTGTGCCATGAACGGTTGAAACACGAAGTTCCGGAGCCCATGAATGTATTTCCTTGCGCCACTGGCCGACGAGACTCGCTGGGACAATCAATAGAGATGATTCAATACGGCTTTGCAGATAAAGGATGCGGAGAGCACCAATGGCCTGAATTGTCTTTCCAAGACCCATGTCATCTGCAAGCAATAAGGCATCTTTGGAAAGTAAGGTTTTTATTCCTTCTATCTGATAGTTGAACAAGTCATGCGGCCACTCCAAAGGACCAATTTGTGACAGCAAGACATCGGCCGGTGTTTGCAGCAGATACGCTAATCTTTTGTTAAGAGAGATTTCTTGTTCATCTTTATGAAGGCTATCTTCAGAAGTTTGTAGCAATAAACCTGGTTTCGTCCGTTTTGATGTTTTTAGACCGGACGGTTCCTCCTTCAATAGTATTCCCGCAAGCCCAACACTACCACACACACAATCATCAAGTTGTGTTTGGCCGGAAATCAGATTCCCAGGAATGCTTAAAGGAAAAGAGATCATTAACGAAATTGGTGATGATAAAGAATTGTCATCAGATGGTGATACGTGTTGGGGAACAGATAGAATTATGGATGGTACAGAGAGTTTTTGGGGAATATTCTCACTTAGCTTAATCGAACGCCGTAGAAAGCCGAACCAGCGAACTCTGGGACGATCGGCAAGATGATTATCTTTCCACCAGGACATATCCGTGTTCATCATCATTTACATTTATCCGGATACACTTCACGGAGTCCAATTAATGCGCGCTCAAAGGGTTCTGTGATTAAACCCCGGCCTGTCAATTCATGTAATAGCTTCACTTCAATTGAATCATCCTGAGGTTTTCCGGGATACCAAAAGAGATTCATAGGATCTCCAGTTTCGATCTTATCTTGAATCTCAATTGTAGAATAGGAAATTGCTTTAATAGCTGGTGAAATGCGGCAAACAGGAACGGATACTTGAATATCCTGAGTAAAAAGCTCGCTGCCTATCTCTTCAGCAAGGCAAAGTATTAATCGCGGCATTTTCGGACACAAGGAGAGTATTGACGCAGTCAGTTTTCTTGTCGCATGGCGTCGGATATCATCCTGGCGCCAAAGAAAAGTGTTTGGCGTTTCTATCCGGTTGTATGTAAATTCTATCGGTTCACCACGCGCATTGATCAGGAATAATGCGGCCAGATAACCAGATGTTTCCTGCAAGGGTTGAATCTTGAGATATCCTGCAATTCCTAAATCATTTAGTTCATCTGCATCGCGATAGGGTATGGACATTGCTCTATACCTCTATACCTCTATACCTCCAAAAACCTTTTACGTATTAAGACTTGTGGCTTCGTTATTTTCTGATTCTACCTCCAAATCTTTGTCTTCGGTATAGTCCGGCTCAAGTTTTATTAATTCAATTTCCGGCTTATAACCACCGTCGAGCCGCTTTAGATCCCATTCAGTGATCCATCCTCTTACATACTCTCGCATTCGCGTAGTAATCAGGCGCTCGACGGATTCGACGGTTGGTGGAGACCATTGGTATGCTTCGGCATGTATGGCTCGTACTTTTTCATAAGTTCGATCTAACGATTCTTTGTCGGGTGGTTCTAAATGAACCAATTCGTTTTGAATCACACGCATCCCTCTTTCAGCTTGGCTTGCCAAAAGAAGATCGTTCGCCAGTCCTTTTGCTCGCAGCCTGCCGGGAACTTTTTCAAAGTCATCATTTCCCTCCAAGATTTTGCTCTGGAAATCATCTGTGATTGCAAAAACAGTTGTTAATCCCGTCAAACGAGACTCATCAAGTTTGCCCATCCATCTTGCCAATTCTGCATATGATTTTGCCCTTTGAGTAAGCGAATATCGCCCGATCAATTCAGCTTCGTCAATCAGTAAAACCCAACCAGAATATCCTGCCGCCATAATTAAACGAGAAGTAAACTGAAATGCCTGCAGAGAAAGTTCCTTTCCTGCTATGTTTTCGATCTTATAGGTTACAGGTTCCCGACATGCCCTAAGATATTTCTTTATTTCTCCAGAGCCTATTTTGTCTCCAGACCAAAAGCGGATAATCCGGTTGCTAAGTTCAGGATCATTTGGCATTCTTTCAAACAGAAAAAGGGTCGCAGCAAACCGGGAATTAAGACCGGCCTTCTGATTTATCCATTGGTATAAATCCGCATAGGAGGGGCTGTTAAAATTCAAGGCTGTGGCAATTTCCGTCATAGCATTGCCCCTTTTACCGGGCACAATGGCCGTATACACCGCAGCACGATAAAGTTTTGTCGGATCAAAAAGAGGGGTCTCTTTACTGATGACGATCTTGCTGCAGACAAAATTTTCTTCCAGAGCAAGGTGCATTAAATATTCAAGAAGATGGGATTTACCTGTACCAAAACCCCCGGCAACCATCATCCCTTCGTTTTTACCGCCTTCAGGAATGGATCGCACGGTGCATTGGAGTTGCTGCCGAAATTTTTCTTCTATGTCAGGTTGATTACATCCCAACACCTTGACGGCATCACGATTCGGTACGCCGTTACGAAGGGCTTCTATGGCTCGGTGATTTTTCACTTGCTCATCAATATTCATCCTTGCACCTCCTGCAATACTCAATAAAGTCATTCTGACTCAGTTATGCGAACCAACGAGGCGAGGGGATTTTGCCTTCGTTTGTCTCTCACTTCATCCCATATTCTCAATTTCAAGGCATCATAACGGTTTAAACCTCGCTTATCATCATTGAGAAAATCCATTGGGGCAAAGGTCACAATCAGACAGCCTTCCATTTCATCAGTGCCATCAATGAATTGACGAAGCACTTCATAAACATCCAACAGGGCAGGTCTGGAGTAGAAAAAACCGGCATCAGGATCTCTCGACCTCGTTGAGATAAGGTAACGACTGATGTCAAGCGCCACAATAAGACCGCTTTTCCCATTGACCCTTAACCAATGGACAAGAGAAAACAACATATGGCGGGCATTATGTCGAGCAATCTTTTGAAAGATCAGTGCTTCCTTTAATGTTGAAATCAACCGGAGTTCTCCTCGCAGCCACTCTTTGACAGCATTGCTTAAGAAAGGGGTAGCTGCTCCTGCGTCAAGCTGATCCAAGCAAAGACGAATCATCGCGATTCTAAATTCCTGGCTCATTTCGAAATCGTGGAAGATTTCTTCTTCAAGCCATGAGTGTATTTCCTTTCTTAGGAATTTTTCCTCACGTTTGTTGAGTGCCGCTATGCGCTGAAGATTAAAGTCTTCACGTAGGTCGGGCAGTTGGTAATCGTTTTCTAAGAAGAATTTCTTAACAAATACATATGACAATTCATCCCAATCAACCTGTCGAGCTATTTCGTGAAACACCTTGTCAATCATATGAATCTTTGTTGATACGGCATCGACGAAAGTAAAGAGGTAGTTTTCGTCTTTTGAAGATTGCCGTAAGATGCTCATTAATTCATTTTGATCAACCCCTTCCATAGGAACGACAAATTTTACAGCTGCGCCGCCGTGTTTAATAAAGCTTGATAAATATTCTTTGCTTATCGTGTTTATCCAGGATCGAGGTGTGATATTCATGCTATAAGCCTCCTAAACCCCTGAGAATGAAATACCATAATATTTCTTTTCGGATCCCTTCCGTGTAATGACTCTAATCATACTTTTCATTGATTTTGTACCTGTGCTTGCAGGCAAACTGATGACAAAGCCTTTTTTCGTCTCTGTAATTCCGCTTTGGTCAAGAAGATAGAGATCGCGTGCAAATTCCTGCTGTGAATATTCTTTGGATAGCCCCGGCATGATTGTCAATAATTTGTAAATCTCAAGAAGGGGTATCACGATTCCTTTCCCCACCTGATCCTGCCCGCGACTTCTTATGATGGTTTCATACGCAGAAAATAGGCCCTCCATAAAAACTTCCGGTTTGAATCTTACAGGTTTATTCTGTAAAAACTTCAAATAACCGATTAAAGTAGAAGGGCGTAACCGTCTTTCCTTTTTTTTGTCAATCTGTACAGCAAACTCATTGGGCAAAATGCGGATCAGAAAGGGATAACAGTAGAGTCTTTCATCTTGTTCAAAAATTTTAACATCCATTTCCTTAGCTGTTTCTAAAATCTCTTCGGGAAACACTCTGCTGGCAATATAGGTTTCACTGTCAAAACTCCATCCCTCCTTCGTATTTATAAATTGTTGGTTCAATGCCGCAATAGCCTGTTCCGAAGATTCCATTATTTTTTTTAAGTCGCGAAGATTCCCGGTTCCAATAGCGATGCGAAATTTCTTTAGAGAGCTGACAACTGAAACTGCGGCCTTCAATGTTGCATTAACATCACCTTCCGTCTTAGCCAGAGCTTTCTCAAGACTGTTTGGATAGATATTTTCCATTTCTCATCCTTCCATATTATGAAGTACGCGTTAACGCATACCCGCTCTCCCCTAATAATGACCTTTGAGCTATCCCAAGGAACTCATCAGTTCCGATTTCCACTCTTTGATACCCCCGGATCGGACTGCCTCAAAAAAATGATAATGATTAGAACTTGCTTTGGGATGAGTTGAATGTATTAAAACGGAAGTTGAATGTCAAGGTCAAAAATACCATCAAAAATACCATCGATGATTACCGATTCAAATCAAGCATGCTTGGCTAAAATGACTGGTCGACGATTACAGGAAGAAGTTCTTGCCTTGCGATAAAAAGATCTTTATAGAATAATCCAAATTGCCGGTCGACTCTGACTATATCGACTTACTCATCACCGCTACAGGCGAGGTAGAGTATATTGTAGTTTAGATATTGTAATCACAACCTCAGCCTGCTGAAATTCTACTTGTCTCCGCTTTCATTGCACTTTTTGAGATGGGAGCGCTCATTCACCACTTTAGCCCACAACTGTTGCCCTCGGAATGTGGAGAATGCCTGCCTCGCTGTCCTCACCAGTTACCAATTCCCGACCTGATTAAAGAAAATCTGGCTTGGTATGATAGTCTAAGGAATCAGTAGGAGAGGGAGAATTTAACACCCTATTTGAAATTGTCTGTAGGGTAAAGCAATAACCCTTATACCTGTTTTTATTTACCTTGACAATTGAGTATCCGAATTTAATGCATTCCGCTCATTTGCCCCATTTGGCGCCAGAAATTCCAAAACGAGAGCTGCTACATCTTTTGGTTTTTGCAACTCTAAATCGTGGATACCATCTTTAACCTGAAAAATTTTGACATTGGGAAGATGAGTTTTCAAAAACTCTGCATTCATCATTGCCATATCATGGTAGGTGGAGTTTCCACCATAAAGATAAAGAACAGGGGCTTGAATCGTTTTAGCCTCATCCGTAAAATCTCTCGATGTCTCGATGGTCCGTGAGATACGATACCATGAGATGCGTGAAGCTGTCTTGTTATTTTGAGATATGATCTGAATAATCTCCTTTTTTTCTGTCTCGCTCATCTGTCCCCACGCCTTCCCCATTACCGACTTCGTGACGAACCTGTCAGCGAATCCGGAACGAATTATTCCAATAGGAACCTCTCCTATCACAGGGAATCTCAGCAAGTCCTCCATAGGACCATAGGATATCTTTTGGTGTTTATTACCATTGATGCCATTTCCCTCGATAGAAATGATCTTGTCCACTTTTTCCGGGTACCGAGCAGCAATGTTTAGCGCCATCGCTCCACCATAAGATACGCCCATGATATGAACTTTAGGGATCTGTAATTTTTCCATCATATTGGCAATTAAATCGGCTTGCTCCTCTATGGTATATTTAAATCCAGATCGAGGTTTGTCTGAATCACCCACTCCCAGATAATCGATACAGAGAAGTTTATAATGCCTCGATAGAAACGGTATGATTTTATTCCAATGCCTGTAAGTGCTAAATGCCCCAGGAATGAGAAGAATGGGTTGTCCCTCCCCTGCTTCAACATAATGAATATTATAACCTTGAACGACCGCGAACTTATCCATACCGTATTTTGGTTTTAAATAAATTTTGTGTTGGTCATTTTTCACCCTATAGCTGCAGGCTATATTTAATAACACCCAAGAAAACATCAAAAGAATTAAACCTACTCTCTTCAATCCCATATCCCTACTTATCCTTTTACCACGATCGTCAAAAAATCCAATTACCATCCTCCCAGCAAATGAAGATGGAGATGAAAAATGACCTGACCGCCACCCCGCTCCACATTGAAAACCAAACGATAACCTGACTCGGCGATAGATTGCTCTTTTGCCATTTCCTTCGCCTTTACGATCATTTTGAACATAATATCCTTGTCTTTCTCTTTTAGATCGTTGAGGCTTCGAATATGTTCTTTGGCAACAATGAGAAGATGAACCGGGGCATGGGGACGGATGTCTTTAAATACAACCAAAGACTCATCCTGATATAAAAAATCGGCCGGTTTTTCTCCTCTTATGATTTTACAGAAGGTGCAAGTTTCTTCCATAGTAACAAAAGGCTGATGACTTGGGCCAAAGAATAATCTAATCTAAGACAATATGTCAACAGGAGATTTTATAGGAGATATCATCCTGCTCCTGATAGATAACAATCTCCATCTCAGGATCGCATCTCCTCGCCTTGGCAGCAGCTTTTGGCCCTGCGGCAACTCCTCCAATCACTAAAAGCCTTTTCTTCATCTTTTCCAGTCTCCTCCCTATTCTTCAAGCTTTCAAGCCCTGCCACCATTCTTTGGGTTCTGTCTTAAGACATTCTGCGGCTATTTTCTTTGCTGATTCTGTTTTGAGGGCGGCCCGAGCATTAAAAATCCAATCGACCACATCATGATATCCTAATGCCTGATATTCTCTCGCCTGCACTAAACATTCTAAAAGATCAGCATCGCGAACCACCTTTGCTTCAGGAGAAACTCCTTCTTCTAATTCTCCAAAAAGAGAGCTGATTTGCTCTGCCATATCACTAGGAAGTCTTTTTGATTGATCAATGACCACCTCCTTATCCACATTATTCAAATTCACGTATCTTCGGACAATTCGATGGGCATCATTGATTCTGGCTTCTGCCATGTCATGGAATAAAGCCATTGAAACTACTTTTCCGGAATCTGCCCCTTCGAGTTGGGCCAGGATATAAGCAATTATTGCAGTTCTAAATGAATGCTCTGCCACACTCTCGGGATTCTCTACCCCAGCAATCCACCATCCTGAACGTTTCACCCTTTTAAGCTGACCCATTTCATACAGAAATTTTGCAATATCCTTTCCCACAGGTTTCTCCCTCCGCAAAAAACGTGACCGTGTCCGTGCCTCGTGTCCGTGATCTATTTAATTATTTTCACTTTTGATCCACAAGCCCAGTCATTTTGCCGTATTTTATCTTTGCCCTTTTCTTTCTCTTTAACTTTTGCCGTTTTGTTTTTTCAATCTTAATATCTTCATGTGTCAACTGCCCTGACAACTTTTCGATCTTCGTAACCAGTTCACGCCTCGCAAGAAACCGATTAAGAGATTGGCTCCTCTCTCTCATCCATTTCACTTCGATTCCTGTTGGAATATGTTTGAGATAAACACAGGTGGAGGTTTTATTCACCTTCTGCCCTCCGCTGCCAGAGGACCGAACGAATCTTTCTTCAATGTCCCTCTCATGAACCCCGAGGGCCTCCATCTTCTCTTGAAGCCACCTGTTCTTTTCTTCACTCACAGAAAATAGAAGCATGAAGGTTTTCTCTCTAAAAATATTAATAGTCTCAAAATAATAACAACATCGATTTGTAAAATCCCTCCTGACCTCCCTTTTCCTAAGGGAGGGATTACCCCTCTTTGGCAAATGGTTCGACGAGACTCACCATCCTGAGCTTGTCGAAGGAGAGGGGTGAGGGGAGATTTTCCAATGCTTATGTCAATTTACTTCTGAGACAGTTAATAACCCCATCATTTCATTTGCTCTGTCGCTAAAGCCCTGGAGGGTAATCAACAATGCAATGAACCCTACAAGAAACAACTCCGGACGATTCATATTCAAAAGCAACGCTCCCTAATGTTATCGCCTGTTCGAATAGTGTTGAATCCCTTTTCTCACAGCATTGGCGAATGTTTGGAGTTGCTCTTTATCGGTTCGGAGCAAATCACGTGTCTTTCGGCTGATCTCTAATTGAACGCCCTGCCTCGATTTCCCTCGATTGCAGATATTCATTAAATCAGTCCCCATCAGTCCTTCTGTTGGAAGCCGAGTTTTGAAACCCGCCGCCTCCAACTGCTCCCTTATTTTTGAACGTAAACTTTCATGAAGACCGCCCACCATTACAAACTCATCTTTCTGGTCGATTTGCCCATGCACGGTTACCACGACATCTGCCTTTTCGACGGCTTTTAATGCACGAGGTTCATCAAAGAGATGGCTCTCAATATGAAGCATGTCACCATTAGCTTTCAAACCTTCAAAGCTGTAAAAGGAGTAATCCATACCTGCAATAGCCTCAGCAACTTCTGCTGTGGTGGGCTCGATTTTCCCACCGTGAGGGGCCATGATCAGGACACGTGGGTCTCTCAATTTGATCCTAATCCAATAGTCCCGGCCCTCCACTTCGCGATCTGCAAGGTCTTTAAAACTCTGGTACGAAGAAGTCATCTCGCTCGACCAACTATTGCATAAAAAATAGGAAGTTCTTCTGCTAAAACCTCCCACCTTTGAAATTACTCCTCTGTATGCGGAAACCCAATCTAAAACAGATTCATTTGTTCACTATTTTTTTTATCAGGGCGCATCGCCATTGGGGCCTTTTTATTAATATTGGTCATCTCTGATTACCGCCGTGTGTTTTGCTCCTTCCCTAATTTCAAACCCTGCCCTTTTAATAGCTCTGACACCCCTTTCAGGCTTTAAGTGGGGAATCTTCGGCATCACGCTGCCCTTTTTAAGACCCGCTTGGCCGCTAATTCTTTATTGGTCTTTAACCAAAGCAGGACGGCATCTTTGATCATAGCGAGGGCTTCGGCTTTTGTGTCCCCCTGAGAACGACATCCTTTCAATGTAGGGCAGACAACACTGAACCCCCCATCTTCAATTTCAGGAGTGAGGATAACTTCATATTCCTTGCCCTCTACTGTGACTCTCTCTTTGACCTTCTGAATAAATGACATAACCTCACCTCTTAATTTATGCACAATTTCTCCAATAGCTAAAGTAAAAACAAATTGCCTCTTAAGGGTATCAAGAATTTCTTTCTGGTCAGAGGTTAAAACAAAAATGGTCTCCCCGTCGGTTATGAATTTTAACTCTAAGAGGGGCTTTTTTATTTCAGGAAAATGAGATTGTAGATATTCGAGGCTTCTCAGGATTTTTTGTAAACTGATACGATTGTCCCGCAGAGTTTTTACCACTCTCAACTGTATCAGATCTGTATAGGAATACAGTCTTATTGTTCCCTTCCCCGCAGCCTCTCGAATGGAAGGTTTAACCAATCCTTTCTCATCCCAATGCTGAAGCTGACGAAGACTGACTCCAACAATTTTAGAAGCGGTCTTTGTATTAAAACTCAGTGTAAACATATCCTTCCTCCTATAGGGTTTTATTAAAACATTTATGTTTTAATTAAAGCATTTTAAGAAATTTGTCAAGAAAAAAAAGCGTCGGCAATAAATCCCGACGCTACCAAAAGACCTGAAGGTGACAAGACATAATTTACGAACCAGATTTCATCGACATGGAAGCCCCAATGTTTGAGGAAGCGCAACTGGTCGTGACGCTGGGTTGTTTGAGATATTCCTCCCTCCAGACCTTATCCGCAAATACCCCAAACCGAGCGGCATATTGGTCGATCTGCTCCCTCATCTTGGTGACAATCTCCTCGGCACCCTTATGAGTGAAGTAGGGTTTGGTCTCTTCGATCACCTCTCTAAAGATATGGGGATTGTCAATGATCATGCAAGGCCTGAGTTGATTCTCATTCATCGGCTGCCTTTTACGAATGGCTCTGAAGAGAGGACTATCCAATGCCTCGGCTAAAGAGACATCTTTGATATTGTTCATCGCGATATGGGTATAGACACAGGGCTCCACATCCCCATTGGCATTAATATGGAAGTATCTCCTGCCCCCAGCAATACATCCTCGGACATGAGGCCCATCATTCCAGAAATCGAGGATGAACATGGGCTTGGTTCTCCTGAAATACATGACCTGTTTTCGAAGGTGGTTTCGTTGTTCTGGAGTGACCATCAGATTGATATCGCCCTGACCATTGACAGGAATGTAAAGGAAATACATCTGGGCGATAATGCCTTTGTTCAAAAGATGATCAATCCACTCTTCAGAGGAGACAACACCAACATTATTCTTTGTCACCGTCGCTGAGGACCCGAAGAGGACGTGTGCTTCCCTGAGGTGATCCATTGCCTCCATGATTTTTTTGTAAACTCCAGGACCTCTCCATTTGTCTGTCTCTTCTTCATAACCTTCGCAGCTCACCACCACCATAGCATTTCCTAAATCTCTGATTCTCTCTGCCTTTTCTTTCGTCATTAATGTCCCATTCGTATAGACCTGGAAAAAGATATGCGGGTGTTCCTCAATCATCTGGAAGAGATGGGAATACATAAAGGGTTCGCCTCCCAGGACGGTTATGAAATGGAGCCCTATATCCGCACATTCCCTTAAAATTCGCTTCACCAGATCATAAGAAAGCCCAGGATGTCTCTGGTAGCCCAAGGTATAGCAACCTGAACATTTCAAATTGCACTGCCATGTTGGGCTGAGGATCATGACAAAAGGAGGCCGAAACCCATGTTCTTTTTCAAATTGATCCCTCTTCCTATTTCCCATAAACCAGGCATTATTAAAGAGGGTATTAAAGACAATGGTCCGGTTTTTGGGAGGAAGGTACTCCAGAACACTCCGGAACAATCTTTTCGCAGGATGGCCTGGAGTCTCAAGCATTTTTCTGACCCCATTAATAGCTCCCAGGATTTCATGATCTGAAGTCAACTTTTCTCCTAAATAGGTCAATTGAACCAACCTCTCATCAGAAACCCTTCTCAAAAGTTCAACAATCATTTTGGAAACCTGATGTCCGGTAAGATCTTTGACCTGATCTGAAAAGTTCATTTTAACCTCCTCCTGATAGATTAATTAACCCTGAACTGCTGTCCAAAAACCTAAAATAGCAACAGCAATTCCAACAATTAATTCATTAATAAGATTTCCATTAATGGTAAATGCAGCGACAATCATCCACGTTCCCAATAAACCGATGATCCAGTTTTGCCACATCCCCTCCCATTTCTCCTTCCCCTCAATCCATCCCCGCCTGCGCCTGCCTACAGTAGGCGGTGTAAAAAGACGGCCATGGTAGAGTGAGTTTTTGTTATATATAAAAGCAATTTTGATACCACAACCCTTAAATTTTTGTTATTAAAAGGATAGTCAAAAATGTTTATAAAATTGAAGGGTTAAAAGGAGATCGAAAGTGCTTTTAATCGACAGGGAATAAATGAAAACCTATTTTTGTGAGATTTTAATTCGCATTTTATTCCAAATTTAGAAACTTCTTTAAAAACAAATAAATAAATGCGTTTATAAGCTTCGCATTTTGAAATGGTTTTATCGCATTTAAATAATTTTCCGTGGCGTCTTAATGAATTTTCTGAGATAGGCAGACTAACGAAATTTCAAGGAAAAAGACGACTTTGTAGAATGATAGGACGTCATCAAGGCATGAATTTTGGGCGATACCTTCTTGCCTTGGTCTTTTTTGGGGAAATACTTGCCTTAGGAGAGAAATAGTTCCTATTGGGCATCAATCTTGATTTTTCCTTATAAAGACTTTCCAATCTTTCCTCTTGCTGTCCGGTGAGCATATTTTTTTGATTGAAATCCTGCTCTGTTGATATGACAAATTGGTCCTCATTTTTAGTCAAATTATATCTGGTTAATCCTGACATAATCCACTCAAGTCTTTCCTTGTTCATGATAAACCTCCCTTTATATGCTGGCAAACCTAAGTGCTTCGGTTCGCAAATACAGTAACGTATTTATGTTATCTATAACGTCAAAATTGCTCACTCAGCACTAAGTCCTGAGTAAATGAATTCGTTATCGAATTTATGAATCGAAGGACTAAGTTCTCATCTGCCTTTATGATAATTCCCCAAAACGAGTTAACCAAAACAGTTGTCTGTTTTGTATTACCAATTCTCTCGAAAACCACGACTGACTCTGGCCTCCTTAACCAGTAGATCCTTTCCCATGAAGTTTTTTCGATTCAACATAGAGACAGCCCTCCGGGCTTCCCATTGGGTAGACATCTCTACAAAGGCAAACCCTTTGGGTTGGCTAGTCTGTCTGTCCTTTACGATCTTGACAGACATAACATCTCCTGCATTGGAGAAAAGGGCTTTCAGCTCGGGTTCGCTGATCTGTAAAGGAAGGTTAGCTACATAAATTTTCTTATTTATCTTCACTTTCCGATTCATTTTTCCCTCCGCTTTATATTGTCTTCATGCGTAAAATGACCCTTTCGCAATGAATCTACCATGGTAATCTTTGGCTGATTTGACGCCTCCATAAAAAAGCCCACAAAGAAGTTGTTTAGAGTCCTTTGCGAGCTTAACTTTCGTAGTCTAAAAATGCCCTAGGCAACTAATTTATTTTTAATTATATATTTTTATAAGCTGAAAAGCAAGGGAAATCAGGCTGTCAAAATCTAAAAAATGTTGACTACGAGAGCAATTTCACTGTAATCTATTAAATATGACAGACAGAGTTTATTTCCATCCGCAAATGACGAAACGAGAGTTTCTAAAATTTTGTGGGGCAAGTTTCTGCATATTCTCCGCCGCCTACCTCTTCGGCTTTCCGCAAACTTCCCGTGCACAAATGGCGAAGAAGGGTCTCATTAAGACAAAACTTTCTCCCTATTTCACTTCGTTGGGGGGAGGAGAAATCCAGTGTGAACTGTGCCCTCACCGCTGCCGCGTGGCAAAGGGAAAAAGAGGCATTTGCAGGGTTCGTGAAAACCGGGATGGGAAATATTACAGCTTGGTCTATGGGAACCCCTGTGCAGTTCATTTAGATCCAATTGAGAAAAAACCATTTTTCCATGTCCTCCCCGGGACGATTTCCTTCTCCCTTGCCACAGCAGGTTGCAATTTTCAGTGCAAGTTTTGCCAGAATTGGGAAATCTCCCAGGCTTTTCCGGAGGATGTCTACAGTTATGAGGTTCCACCAGATTTGATAGTGAAGAGGGCGAAAGAAATAGGCGCCCGCTCCATTGCTTACACCTATGTGGAACCTACCATCTTCTACGAATACATGTTCGACATTTGCCAACTGACAAAGAAGGCGGCCCTTCTCAATGTGACTCACTCCAATGGCTTTATCAATCCGGGGCCGCTCAAAAATCTCTGTAAAGTATTAGATGCGGCTAATATCGATTTGAAGGGATTTACAGAGAATTTTTATCATGAACTGTGCAGTGGGGAACTCACTCCGGTGCTTGAAACATTGAAGACGCTGAAAAAGGAAAAAGTCCATCTGGAAATCACAAACCTCATCATCCCCACAAAGAATGATGAGTTGTCTGTGCTAAAAGAGATGTGCCTCTGGATAAAAAAAGAGTTAGGAGCAGATACTCCGATCCATTTCTCCCGGTTCTATCCTCTATACAAACTCAAGGCCCTTCCCCCAACACCGGTTTCGACGCTTGACAAAGCGCGGGCAGTGGCCTTATCTGCGGGTCTTGAATATGTCTATGTCGGAAACATTCCAGGTCACGTAGGGGAAAACACCTTCTGCCCAAAATGCAAGAAGATGATCATTCAGCGGACAGGATATATGGTTGGAGAGATTAATTTGAAGGATGGAAAGTGCAGGTATTGTGGAAAACCTATACCAGGAATTTGGGCGTAAAAGTAATATACACCAATGCCCGCTTTTTGAGAAGAGGGAGGTTTTACTTTGTCGACCCCGGTTGTTGATTTCCACTTAAAGGCTATGTTGGATTCTGATTTGTTACAATCTCAATGACGATGCGGATGGGGACTCCAATCTTTTTGTGGAGATGATCCAATCCCTTATTCACCCCGTTAGAAATAATGCCCCGCTGCTCCCTCCGGGCCTGAGGCCCTCTCTCTGAGCCAGAGGCTCTTCTGAGCCGGAGGCTGGGCTGGCGGCTGCAGCGGGGTTAGATGTTAAAATAATTCCGGCGGGGTTTAATGCCCCGCTCGAATTTCTAACGGGGTTCACTTCCTCCAGTGGAAACCTTTCCGTAATGGAGTCTGAAAGGTTCAATTTGCCGCTGGCCACAAGATCAATCACGCTTTGGATCTCTGAAGTTGTCGAACCATACATTGATACTGCCCTATTTGATGCGATACAATACTATCGCAAATTCTCCAAAGTTTGTTCAAATGGCTAAGACTTTTGGAAAGAAGGTGGAAGGGTTATCTGAACTGGATGGTGCAGAAATGGCAGTAAAATTTGTGGAGCGTCTTTCCGATGACCTTCGGGTTCCAAGAAGGCTTAGAGATGTTGGAATCCCAGAGAATGCAATTCCCCGGTTAGCTGAGGCGGCCATGAAAGTGACCAGACTCTTGGCTAACAACCCAAGAAAAATAACCCTCGAAGATGCAATCGCCATTTACAAGTCCGCCTATTAATTATTCACCCCGGCAATAGGAGATCATGGCCTTTGGCCATGGAGGAATGTACCATCGTGTGGCCGGGATGTCACCCTATAGGGTCGTCGGACTGGGGGCCAGGGTCTTTTCCCGTAGGGCTCCACCAGAAAGGCAAATCAAATGAAAGGTTTCTTTAATAAAATTCTGAGGGTCAATCTCAAAACTAAAACCTTTAAAGAAGAAACGATCCCTGATTCAATCTATGAAACCTATTTGGGCGGAAAGGGATTGGGAACGTATCTCCTCATGAAAGAAAATCCTCCTGGGGTTGATCCCCTTTCTCCAAAAAATAAACTTATCTTCTGTACTGGGCCAATCACGAATACCCGAATCTATGGCTCCTGCCGACATGGCGTCTTTACCAAATCCCCTTTGACGGGGGGTTAC
>Ga0210016_1000517_pt1 | contig 34398 bp, 27 predicted proteins | sample CryGeyCG2014_300_FD_185454 | JGI IMG/M metagenome (GOLD analysis project Ga0210016, IMG submission 185454) | Groundwater microbial communities from aquifer - Crystal Geyser CG02_land_8/20/14_3.00 (SPAdes) (version 2) | ecosystem: Environmental > Aquatic > Deep subsurface > Groundwater | place...
TTATGAACCGAGGGTTTAAAAAGCAGAGGAGTTTACTCTCTCTCTCTCGTTTCGGCTGGTTTGATGTTGGTGTCTGTGTCATACATATTTTATACTTTTATTATAGCAGAAGATTGCTTATTTAAGGAATCTTCTGCTTCCGCTCAATTTTTTGAAATTAGTTTTAGAAATCACTGGCCTACTGGTCTTTTTTTCAATATCCTTTCTGGCTCTGCCGGCAACCGAGCCGCCTTCAATCGCTACTTTTCTGTTTTCGGGAAATGTTTTCGGCTCTTTGGCTTTGGATATTTCGGTTGTAGCCGTTTCTGCCAGCATGTTCAAGACCAATTCAAGATTGGTCATATTGTCGCGCAAGTTTTCTTTCTTCAATTCCTTATGTTTTTTGTAATCCTTGGTTCTCATCCCTGCCCAAGCAAAAGTAATGTCGTCAGTGAGGACGGCAAATTCGTCATTGGTCTTTACCCCTCGGTCGTCCCACTCATTGGTCAGGTCTTTTCTGATTTCAATGCTTTTTAGGCGTAAATCCACCCAGTTTTTGGAATACCCTTTTTTAAGATAGGTCGCCATGGCTCTATGAATAGCTTTTTCCGGGTCTTCGGCCTCTTCAACGCGCTCATAGCCGACTCTTGCCAGCCAAAGCTTGAATGGCTCGGCATTGGGAGAAGGTATGGATTGAATAATCCGAAACATCGTTTCAGTATCAGCGACATCGGTGAGATAAAATTTACCATCCGATGCCTCCAATTTCAGTTGGTCACATTTTGTGACCACCTCGCTTCCCTCATCTTTTAAACGATTTTTTAGCGTCGTCCAATAGCTTTGCGCTTTTCTGTGTTCCGACTGACCCAATAAAACCACAACAATATCCACCACAGAAAAAAACCATTTTTCTTTTTCTTCGTCCCAGCGCTTTCTGATTTGCTTGCCTTTGAATATCGCTATCTTGGTTTCAATTTCCATAACTTTATTGTGCGGTTTTTACGAACCGAGGGTTTAAAAAGTTGAGAGGTTTACTCTCTCTCGTTTCGGCTGGTTTGATGTTGGTGTCTGTATCATAAGTTTGTGCTTTTATTATACATTATACACCATTTTCTTGTCAAGAAGTTTCTTCACTTCCCTGTCAAAATCAGAAATATAGTTTTTGTCATGCTTAATGCGGTATTTTTCATATTCACCCTCTGCTAACGCAACTGCTACTTCGTGCGAGATTTTCCCATTGTCTTGTAATATTTTTCTCTCATTGAACCGCAAGAAGGCATTCAGTTTTTTCACCCAATCCTTCATCCGCATGGCTACACACCTTTTGCCTGTGTTTCGGCATAATCCAGATACATAGTCACGATTCTATTTAATCCGTCCAATTCTTTTACATCCAGATAATTTTTAGCAACCGCCACATCATTAATTCTAATCTCGCCTTTGGGAGAATTTTTCCAAGATGTCAGCCCTAGATTCAGCTTGGCACTACCGACTCTTTTGTGAATAATCTCTGCGGCGGTCAGACCGGATATGGCAAAGTGCAATTTATTCTGCACGGTAGCAAAAAATTGTTTCGTGATTTCTTCGTTCGGATCGTAGTCAATACTACACCAGCAGTATGTTCCAAAATGGAACTAACTGAATCTTCGTTCAATTCCCTATTTCCAAAAATGTTTTTAAGATGTTTAGTTATAGCCGGTCTTTGTACGCCAAATAACAGAGCTATTTTGTCCTGTGTCAGCCAGATATTTTCATTATGGAGAAATATTTCTACTTTTACTTTTCCATTCGGCGCGGTGTATAACAGAAACTCAGTAAAACTGTTTTGTTTGATGATTTTATTATTTTTCATGCACTTGATTTATAAAAATAGTTTATTCTCTCGTTTCGGCTGGTTTGATGTTGGTGTCTGTATCATACATATTTAACCCTTTTATTATAGCAGAAGGCCGGCTATTTGAGCAATTTTCCGCTTCCGCTTAATTTCTTGAAATTCTTTTCTGATTTCTTCCGCGCCATACCTCTTAAAAAGCGCCCGGACGTCATCAGCGCTCCCCAAGGCCAGCGTTTGATGAATTATAACGCGCTTATCTTTTTCAAAATTAAAATCCGGCTCTTTTTTAGAAAGAAACCAAAATAATTTATCAAGTTTTTTTAATCTTTTTATCATATTGTTATTAAATTTTTGCAAATTTCATTGTCATTGCTAATTGCCTCTAAAATCTTAATTTGATTGGCGCTTAAAATTATCTTGGCTATAAAATCATTTTTAAGTATTGCTTTTTGTTATGGTCTAGATTAAGAATTTTATAATATTTCTTTATCTCTTTATGGTTGATTTTTTACAGGATTTGCATATATTAATTATAGGATAATAGCATAATTTTTATAAAACTAATGTGCGATTGCCATTTTATTGTATCCTTACGCCCATGTCATGCTGGCTATTTTGTCGTCTTTTTCCTTAAAGCGCATCAACCTGACGCCTTGCGTATCGCGGCCGGACTTATTAACGGTTTTAAAAGGCAGGCGGATGACTTGGCCTTTTTCGGAAATGATTATCAAATCCTTTTCCGCCATTGATTCGGAATTAACCACAAAGGCATTGGTTAACCTGCCTGTCTTTCCTGTAATTTTGGCAGTCTTTATGCCCGAACCTCCCCGTCCTTGGACTTTATATAAATTAAGCGGCGTGCGTTTGCCAAATCCGTATTCGGAAACTCCCAATATCTGATATTTTTTTAATTTTTCTTTATCGGTCTTAATTATCCCCATGCCGATTAATGTGTCTTCCTTTTTTATTCTTATGCCATGAACGCCGGCCGCGCCCCGTCCCATATCTCTGACGTTCTCTTCCTTAAAACGAATCGCCTGGCCGCCGCTGGTTACCAATAAAATATGGTCATGGCCGCTGGTCGGCTTTGCCCAAATCAATTTATCATCATCTTTGATTTTTATGGCGATCAGCCCCGAACGGCGGACATTGCTAAAAACTTCCAACTTGACTTTCTTAACCAAGCCTTTTTCCGTCGCGAAAAATAAATACTGGCTATTGGCAATTTTATCCAGCGGCAATACTGATGTTACCTTTTCACCGCCTGATAATTGCAAGAAATTAACAATAGCTTGGCCCTTGGCGGTTCTGGTGGCTTGCGGAATTTCAAAAATTTTAAGCTGGAAGATCCGACCTTTAGTGGTAAAAAACAATACATCCGTATGCGTCATAGTCACAAACATAAATTCCACCATATCTTCCTCCTTAGTGGAAAGGCCGATCACTCCCTTACCGCCCCGGGCCTGCACTTTAAATGTATCCGGAGGCAGTCGCTTTATATACCCGTCCCTGGTCATAGCCACCATTGTTTCTTCGTTAGGCACTAAATCTTCAAGAGAAATATCCTTTACCCCATGAGGCATAATTTGCGTTTTTCTCTCATCTCCGAATTTGTCCGCTAATTTTTTAATTTCATCTTTAATAATCCCTTTTATTTTTACGGCTGATTTTAAAATTTCATTTAACTCCTTAATTAATATTTTTTTCTCTTTTAATTCATTCTCAATATTCAATCTTTCCAAATTGGCCAAATTAGACAGCCTCATTTCCAAAATAGCCACGGCTTGCCGTCCAGATAATTTGAATCTCTTAATTAAATTTATTTTCGCCGCCTCTTTGTCGCGGGACGCTTTAATAACTTTAATAACCGCGTCAATGTTTTTTAAGGCAATCATCAATCCTTCTAAAATATGGGCTCGCTCTTTGGCTCTGGCCAATTCAAAATTAGTGCGGCGCCTGACTACTTCCTGCCGATGCTTGATAAATTCTTCTAAAACGTCTTTCAGGGTTAGAACTTTGGGCTGAATGCCGTCAATTAAGGCCAGCATATTTACATGGAAGGTCTCCTGCAACTGGGTATGCTTGTATAAGCTATTTAATATTTTTTTAGGATAGGCGTCTTTTTTTAATTCAACAACCACGCGCACTCCGTCCCGGTCTGACTCGTCGCGCAAATCTTTTATGCCTTCCAATTTCTTGTCTTTCACTAATTCCGCAATCTTTTCCACCAATCCCGCTTTATTAACCTGATAAGGAAGCTCGTTTATTATTATCCGAAAAGACCCGTTCTTGGTTTCACTAATCTCTGCTTTACCGCGCATTACTATCCCGCCTTTGCCCGTAACATAGGCCTGTAATATGTCTTTATGGTTATAAATAATGCCGCCGGTAGGAAAATCAGGCCCTTTGACAAATGCCATTAAATCTTCTGAACTGGCGTTTGGATTATCAATTAAATAAGAAATAGCCCCGACCAATTCGTTTAAATTATGGGGAGGAATATTGGTAGCCATGCCGACGGCAATGCCCATAGCGCCGTTTAATAGTAAATTCGGCAGTTTGGCCGGCAATACTTTCGGCTCCCGGTGCGAGCCGTCAAAATTAGGAATAAAATTAACCGTATCTTTTTCAATATCAAAAATTAATTCCTCGGAGATGGCGGTTAATTTCGCTTCCGTATAGCGCATAGCCGCCGCACGATCGCCGTCCATAGAACCGAAGTTTCCCTGTCCGTTAACCAGCGGGTACCTCATGGAAAAATCCTGAGCCATTCTAACCATAGAATCATAAACAGCCGTGTCTCCGTGCGGATGGTATTTGCCCAAAACTTCACCGACCACTATGGCTGATTTCCTGAATTTCGCGCCGGCCCGAAGCCCCACATTCCACATGGCGTATAATATTCTTCTATGCACTGGCTTCAATCCGTCGCGGACATCAGGCAATGCCCGAGCGACAATCACGCTCATGGCATAATCAAGATATGATTTGCGCATTTCCGTTGTTATTGATAACGGCTCTACAATTCCAAAAGAAGTATTGGCTTTGCCATTAACAATATTACCGCCTTTGCCTTTGTTGTCTTCCGGCGGCTTAATAATATCAATATTTTTGGTTAATTCTTTTTCGCCTGTTTTTTTATTTTCCACAACATCCTTAATCTCGCTTTTAACTTTCTTTTTAGGCGCAACAATTTTGCGCGCCTTAATAATCGGCTTATTTTTTTTATTTTCTTTTCTTACCGAAACTTTCTTTAATTTTTTCTTATTATTTTTTTTGGGCATATTTAACCTATTAATTATTATTTTCTTCTATAATTTTTTTTAACTTATTTATTTCCTCCGCGCTAATTTGATTATTTTCTGTTTGACCTTCTGTATTTTTAATTTCAATATTAAGCTCTGGACTGGTTGCTGTCTGTTCTGAACTTGTCGCCGTGGTTTGCTCTGTCTTTAATAAATTCGGCAGAGGAAAATCCGTGGAAGTGGCTATCCCCCCAACTTTCTCCAATTTAGCTTCTCTTAATTTCGCCAAATCAGCCTCTATTTGCTTAATGGAATCGCTCACTTCTCCCGTTATCTTACTCCATTCTAACTTATTGGCATTATTATTGATATTTTTTGAATTTTTCTTAACTTGGCTGTTAAAATTATAAACCCAGCCGACCAATATTAACAGCATAAAAAATATAATCCCGCTCCACATTAATAATTTTTTTTCTTGTTCTATTTTTTCATTGTAAACCTGATTAATTTCCTTCTCCCCCGCCGGCCTAGAAATTTTTGCAACGTCCCGGCTTGATTTTTCCTTTGCTAAAACGGATTTTGGCGCTTCCTTATCTTGAATTCGCTGAATTTCTTTATTGCCGGCTGCTATTGTTTTCTCCTGCGTACGTGATCCCGTTTTATAGTAATTGCCTTTTGATTTTACTATCTTTACCTTTAAATTCACTTTCTTCGGCCGGATTTTATCTTTGGCTTGCTTTTTATTTATCGCTTCGTTTTTATTATTAATTTTTTTTATCCTCCTCGGCATATTTTAAAAATATTTATATTTAATATTATTTTATTTTAACAGGATAAAACCACTAATTCCATATCTTCTTGAGGCAGATCTTTCTTGCTGATCTTTAATTTTTCTTCCGCTGTCGGCGTTAAGCCCAATTCCTTTATAAATTTATCCACTCCGTCTAAATCAATTTTTAATCCTTTTATTTTATAATGCATAGGAATAACCATTCTCGGCTCAATCTGCTTGACGACTTCAGCCGCTTTCTTGGCATCAAGGGTAAATTTGCCCCCGACCGGAATTAATAAAATATCGGTTCTTTCCAGCCGTTCTAATTGTTTCACGTCTAAAATATGGTCTAAATCTCCCAAATGAACCACTGACATATCGTCTATTCCTATTCTATAAATAATATTATTGCCTCTTATTTGTCCGTTTTTTTCATCATGGTATGAATCAACGCCTTCCACAAAAACCCCCTTAATATCGTATTCTCCTGCCAAATCAATCACAAAAGGATTGCCGCGGATAACGCCTGTATTATTATGGTCTCTGTGCTGTTGATGGCTGACAGTGACAATATCCGCCTCAAAATGAGGAACTTTAAGGCCGGTTGACTGGCTAAAAGGATCAGTTATGACCGTAACGCCTTCTGTTCCGGTTTTATCTTGAATTTTAAAGCATGAATGCCCTAACCAAGTAATTATCATAATTTTTAATTTTTGTAATTTTTAATTTTTAAATAAAATATAAATTTTTAAAAATTAAAACATTAAAAAATTATTTACAAAATTATAAAATTTAAAAATTATTTAGAAAAATATTTCCCCTCATCTTCTTCAATGTCATCCTTACTTTCCATCGCTTGAACAGAGGAAGGTTTATCGTTATCTTTATTATCTTCTTCCTCGTCTGCCTTCGCGTCTTCAACATCTTCACCTTCTTCATCTTCCTCTATAGCTATATCTTTATTTTTATTATCCTCTTTTAATGGTTTTAATATTACCGGTGTTTCCGGCCTGGCTATATCTTCGTCATCTTCCTCTCCTAAAAAATTATCCGGCATGGCCGCTTTTTCTCTTGAATGCAAACTTACTCCGCTTATTGCTCCTCCTGAGCTTGTTGAAGGACCCCGAAAGCTCATACTATCATACTCTCCTTTAGATATCAAAATTTCCCTGGGCTTGGCGCCATTGGCTTGTCCGATTACGCCCATTTCTTCTAAAATATCCAATATCCGCGCCGCCCGCGCGTAGCCGATGCTCAATCGGCGCTGTAAAAATGATGCTGAAGCTTTATTAGAATTTATTATCAGCTCTTTAGCTTCTTCTAATAATTCATCGTCATCATCGCTGGTTCCGTCTATCCCGACGCCAGCCACTCCCTTGACTTTTTGCCTGTCCAAAATGCTTTCTACGTAATCCGGTTCCGGGCTCTTGTCCTTTATAAAACGCACTATTTTTCTTATTTCGGTTTCCGAAACATAAGCGCCTTGCAATCTTTTCGGCTTGGATAATCCTGCGGTGGTAAAAAGCATATCTCCCTGCCCTAATAACTTGTCAGCTCCCAAAGTATCCAAAATTGTTCTGGAGTCGGTTCCGGAAGCCACGGAAAAAGCGATACGGGCCGGCATATTGGCTTTTATCAAGCCGGTAATAACATCCACGCTCGGCCGCTGGGTGGCTAAAACAAGATGGATGCCCACAGCCCGCGACATTTGCGCCAAACGGATTACCGCCCCTTCCACTTCCCGCGCCGACGCCACCATTAAATCCGCCAATTCATCAATAATAAAAACAATATAAGGCATCTTATCTTCTCTATTTTCACGGCGGCCATTGCCATTTTTTTTGCTGTCATTATAACTCTGAATATTTCTTTTGCCGCTTTTGGACAATACTTCAAAGCGCCGGTCCATTTCATTAAGGCACCATTTTAAGGCATTAATCGTTTTGGCCACTTCCGTGACAACCGGAGTTAATAAATGCGGAATGCCGTTATAAATAGGCAGTTCCACCCGCTTAGGATCAACCATTATAAAACGCAGATCATCAGGATTATTTTGATACAATAAACTGATAATAATTGAATTAAGGCAGACTGATTTGCCTGAACCGGTAGCGCCGGCCACCAATAAATGGGGCATTTTAGTTATATCATAAATCCAAGGCACGCCGCTCACGTCTTTGCCGATAGCGATAGTTAAATTGTTTTTTCTAGTTTTAAATTCTTTGCTTGATAAAATTTCTTTTAAGCTCACAATGGACTTGGTCTGGTTCGGCACTTCCACCCCGACTAATGATTTTCCCGGAATGGGAGCTTCAATCCTGATGGGATGGGCCGCCAGCGCCAAAGCCAAGTCATTCCCCAGCCCCACGATGCGGGAAAGCTTGACCCCTTCAGCCGGCTTGAAAGTATATTGGGTAACAGTCGGCCCGATGCTCGCTTCTCCCATTTCAACCATAATGCCAAAATGTTCCAATGTCCGCTGGATGATCAAGGCGTTATTTTTTATATCGCCGCCGACCGGCTTGCCTGACTTGTCATTTAATAAGCTAAGGGGCAGATCAATCTTAACATGGCTGGGCTGCCATTCTGATTTTAAAGATTTTTTTATTTTTTCTTTTTTATCTCCCAAATCCATAAAATCCGGCTCCGGCCTGACTTTCTGGCTACTAAAGCCCAAATCATCTTCTTCGTCTTCTATCTCTTCGTCCTCTATATCTTCTTCCAGCTCTTCATCGTCGTTGTCTTCTTCATATTCAACTTCCCGATTAAAAATTTTATTATATATAAAACCGAAAGGATGGTATAATAATTTAGCCAGCCAGCTTTCTTTTCCCATCAGCCGCGCCAAAGTAGTGTTAAAAATCAGCAATAAAGAAATTATTAATAAGCCCGCCAATACCAGCAGGCCGGCCCAAAAGCCCATTAATTTTACAAAAATGGATGCTAATAATAATCCCACGTAACCGCCGCCGTTTCCCAGCTTGATTGCTTCCTGCCACTGGTCGGCTTCTATAAAAAAATGCAAAAGCCCGTGAAAGGAAATAATAAATAAAAATAATCCCAAATAGTTAGCGCCTCTAAAATAATATTTATCATCATTATATAAGAGAAGCGCCAAGGCCAATAATATAATAGTAATTATCCATTTACCCCACCCGAATAAAAGCTCCAGGCCTTTGTTTAAATAAAATCCGATGGCGCCGGCAAATCCGAAAAAACTAAGCAGGCTCACCGCCCCGAAGGTAAAAATCAGCACAATAAAAATACCCTTTTTAGTGTCAGGGTCTAAGCCAAATTCGGGAATTGTTACGTAATCTAAGGCGCTTTTCTGGCGTCGTCTATTATTTCGTTTTACCATGATAAATTATCAATTTTATTTTAATTTATAATAATATTATATCATTATTTTTTATATAAATAAAGAGCTTTCTTGTTGATAAATCACCATTTGTTTTCATTTATAATAACTTCTTTATTCACATTATGCTAAATATCTTAATCTAGATTGTCTGAAAACTATATTTTACTTTCTCATTCCTGCTTTTCTCCCCCGTCATTCCCTTGAACAGGGAATCTAGAAATTCCACGAACATCGGTATTTCTGCATGGAGAAAGCGGAGAATGTATGATTTTTAAATATTTTATTTGCCAATCTTGAACCCAGGTAGCTTTCACAGTGCCTGGGTTTTAAAATACAAAAATTTACGTTTCACCCCTTTTTATCTTTATTAAAAATCCAATCAATACCACAATCGCCCCGCCGGCAATGATTAATAAATATTTAAACAATTCCATTTTTTTATCCCGTCCGGCCACGGCCCATTCATTGCCATTATTTACTTCGCCTAAAACCGGCGGCACTTCTTGGCTTATCCCTTTGACAGCTATTTTTTTAATATCATCCGGACTTCTGGGCATAACTTTTAGACCGGCGCTGGTGCCCACCGCTATGCCGGTTATTTCTAAAACATCGCCTTCAACCAACTCTTTAAGATCAATGCCGGTCGCTTCCTTTATATAAGCGACCACTTCGCCGGTGCCGTCGTCAATATATAAGGTGGAGCTTTTCCTTTCTGTTAATTCCCCGGAAATCTTGACTAGTGATCCGGCAAAACTTTCATCCATTTCCTCGCCGATTACTTCCGTCGGTATCGGCTCACCGTTATTGGCTATTACTTTTATGTCAGCGGTTGTTTTTGTTTTTATCCGGCGCTCTCCCCAGCTTTCCGATATTTCCCCGGCCACGGCCACATAGTCGCCCACTTTTAAATCTGGAAAATCTTTCTTATAAGAATAAACTTGGATGCCTGGGGAGCCGACAATATAGAAATACTGCGCTCCCAATATTCCCGGCTTAACCGCCACGGTGCCGGCTGTTTTTACCAAATCGCCGATTTGGCATTTATTAATTTCCTCCAAAAAAATTTCCATCGGCCCGTTATTATTTTCATTCAAACCGGCTGTTAGGCCAATGGTATTATTATTTTCCGCGCCGGCCTTAACTGATATTATATTTTTTTCTTTCGGAGTGATAACGGGCGTCCAAAACCATTTTTCATTAGCGCCCCGGGCATAAGACTCTCCTTCATAAACTTCCGCGTATTCAACCGCGTCAACTAATTCGCCTGAATTATTAAATAAACGGACGCTGTCGCTGGTATTGTTTAACGTAATCTTGCTGTCATTTCTGTTTAATAAAAAATAACTGCCGCCTGATAAAAAATTGTCGCTGTTAAAAACATAAGCGCTGCTGCCGCCCTCGCTGTCGTCTACTTGCCAATTTAATAAATTTACAGCCACCTCTCCCTTATTATACAATTCTATAAATTCGCCCTGGCCGGCCGGAGGATTGTCTTCCCCGACCGGATTGGGAAATATTTCATTTATTATAATATTGCCGTCATCAAGGTTAAGCGATGTTTCATTATTGCTATTTAAATCACTCACCACTTTTATATCTCTCTTTTCCACGGCCTTATTAACCCCGTCACTAACCGTCAATTGGACGGCATAAGCGCCTGTTTTTAAAAAGGTATGCTCCGGATTAGGCAAGCTGTTTTTAAACCCGTCGCCAAAATCCCAATTATATTGCAGAATATCGCCATCTTCATCAATAGTATCGGCGCTGTCAAAAATAACCGCCTGGCCGGCTAAAACTTTTTCTTCAAAATCAAAAAATATTAATGGCGGATGGTTTATTTTTTTAATAATATTATCCTTGCCCGGACTGATCTTTTCACTCCAAGACCAATTGCCATTATTTTTATCATAATTATAACTCCACCCCTCTGTTGTTTTTTCGTATTTTACCATTTGATAAATTTCATCAGATGACGGCTGGTATAATTTAACCGTATCGCCGCTGTTATTTAAAGCGATTTTGCTAGTGCTTCTATAAATAACAAAATATTTTCCGGCTTTAATTATATTATTCGCTAAATTCGCTCCTGCTTCGCTTCCCTGCGCGATTTTATATCGGCCCTGGCTGTCATCGCCAATCATCCAGCCGCTCAAATCAACCGCCGTTTCTCCTTGATTATACAGCTCAATAAATTCAGCGCTCTCATCTCCGGCCGGGTTGGGAAAAATTTCCGAAATTATAATATTATTTGAATAGCTGTAATTATTATTTCCATTATCCGCTGAGCCGTCTTCCTGATTGGCGTCTTTTATAATATTGCTTTCATTTTTTGTAGGCATGGCTGTGGCTAAAAAATCCTTGGAATTATTTTGGCTATTATGGCCGTCGTTTTTACGGGCGATAGACAAAGGATCTGCCGACGCTGGCGCGTTGTCATTCATGTTGCCATCGTCCCAATTCCCGTAAGCCACGCTGTCAATTATATTTTTGCCGCCGTCGCGCAAAATTACAATATCGCCCTTATTATTCAAATTGCCTTTCGGCTCTTCTATTACTATAAATTTATGGCTGGCAATATTTCCGCTTAATGTTGTTCGCGCCCCACTGCCTTCTTCTATGGTCCAGCCGGCTAAATCTACGACTGCACCCGCATTATTATACAATTCAATCCATTCTACTTCTCCATCCGCCGGATCGGCCACAAATTCGTTAATTAAAATATCTCCAATATTAGAGGTCGAACCTCTTTCGGTTGTTCCAGTTGAGAGAGGTTCGACCTCTTTATTTGCCGCTTTTTCATCGTATTGAGGAGCCAGAGGCGAATTTATTATTCCGGCGCTGTTTTCCGCCTTCGGCGTTCCGCCAACATCCGCGCTCGTCTGCCAGCTTCCGTCCGATTTTCTCTCCATTGTCTGCTTGGTGGTATTATCTCCGGCCGGCCAGCCGGCAGACGCGTCAATTTTATCAATTAAATTTCCATTGGCGTCATAAAGTTCCAATATTTCGCCGTCATTCCCCAAAGCCCCAACATATATTAAGTCAGCGCTAACGCCGAGCGCGCTATCATTATTAGTCCTTTCCAAAAGAAAAAAACCATTGGCCGGCATAATCCCGCCTAAAGCAATATTCGGCTGGCCGTCATTGGCTTTTAAGCGCCAGCCGTCCAAATTAATTTCACTGCCAGTTAAATTTTTCAATTCAATCCATTCGTTGTTGCTGGAAACTTCGGTCCCCATCCAGGTAATTTCGTTTATGACCGCTTCCCCTTGATTAGCCGCTCTAATATAATTTCCAAAATAAAAAATTCCGGCCATGGTCAGCGCCAGAATCAAACATAAAAAAACTCCTCCTTTTTTAATCATAATTTTTATTATATTATTTTATATTTAACATTTATATTCTATCAAAAAATTTTATTTTGGCAAACTATATTTTTAATACAATTAAAAAATTATATAAAAAAACCTTATCTAACTTAGATAAGGTTTGATTTCGGGTTATTTATCTTCTTTTTAAAAATAATAATACCACACCGGTAACTAATAATAATGCCGTTGAAGGTTCCGGAACTGATGAAACGGGATCATTGCCTTTAATATGAAATTCATACATTTGGTTTGCAAAAACGTAATTTCCACCACCATAGAGAGCATTGTAAGCAATTCCAATATAATAGTTATCAACTAATCCCCAGTTGTAATTTTCTAATTCTTTAAGTGTAGGGACTTTCCCTGCCGCGACTAATCCTAAATTACCACATTCTGGATTATTTTGGTTCATAATCATTTGGTAGGCAGAAGTAGTCCAATGAGCAGGGACAATTGGATTCCCAAATTTATCAGTATAAAATGAATCTGGAATATAAACATTCTGCGTTGTTAGGTGAAGCGGGATAAAAAAATCTAAATACCAATCAAAAGTAAACTTTTCTCTAAATAATACTGGAATATCCAATATCCAATCGCCTGTATTAGAGTTAAATGTGCCAACACCATCACCAATAGCAAAAACATCAAAAATCCAACTGAAAGCAGGAATTTCAATATTCACAAAATTAAATCCAGCTTGATTTACAGTAATGCCATAAATGCCGTCACAATCTAGGTCATTATTGACACTAAAATAAATTGTTGATTTATTGGAAAAATTACCTGATATATTTGATACCACAAGAAATTCTGTTCCCAGAAAATCAATTCTGAAATTACCAGGGAAATCACCGGGGATATTAAACTTGTTGTAGGTTATGGCATTTGCGGATAAACTTGAAAACAAAATAACAATTCCAATAAAAACTGCTAAAAATACTTTTTTCATAACCTTTCCTCCTCTAAGTTGATTATCGTATTTTTAAAAGGGCTAATTTTCGTATGATATAACTTATAAATTTATTTGTCAATAATAATGCCATCTTATTTTTTACTTTATAGTTTGATCAAAAAAAGAGGCTGAGCGAATGAAAAGCTCAGCCTTTTGATTAATATTATTTTTTGCTACCTAGCCACTGTCACCTTAGCCACGGAATTATCGTCCAATTCTTGAGGTAGGTAAGAAGATCCCCCTAAGAGTGGCGGATTATAGCCGTTAGGAATAAGATAAACAGTGATGTCAGTGGCATTCTGGTCCACTCCGCCAGTAACTATATCGGCTGACCAGGTGCCGTCGCAGTTTATGTTGGTTAACGGCTGGGCATATGTCGGCTTAATCCACCAACCGCCGTTTACCCTTATATAAACCACGACTTTATAGTCAACTGATACGACATGCAAAACATTACCTTTTAAATAATCAGTTGTATTTCCTATTGGCGGCACGTAAATAAAATTAATTTCGGGAGTGCCCGGACCTCCAATAACGGATGAGCAGGAACAGTCAACCGCAATCGTCATGCCGTCAAACACGTCTTCCATACCTGATTTCATGTTTCCGTCTTCATCCCAGACTCCCCAACAGACCCCTTGCGGCCCTTCATAAGCCGCCTTCCAGGATTCGTTAAAGGCCTCAAAATAATAATACTCTACATTATCGGCCTGCGCCCAGGAAATTATGCTGTTGAAATATAAAACGGCATTTGTGAGGTTAGAAACAGCCCCGCCATTGGTATCACCGCAGGTTGGCCAGCCCATTTCAGAAATGACAACCCTCTTGCCGCCGGCGGCACTTACCACACTCTGATAATCGCTGACCGTCTTGCAAACGGCATTGTTAATATCAACTCCTTCCCAATATGAATATGTGTTGATAAATAAAAAGTCGCACGTATTCATAATATTAGGGTATGAGAGTAAAATGCTGTAAACTTCCCCATAGGTTACAGGAATCCCGGGAAAAGCCGCTTTGACGCGGTTAATATAATTAATTAACTGGCTTTCTGTTAGATCTCCCCTTAATAAAACCTCGCTACCGACAATAATATACAGTATATCTGCCGGATCAATTAGGTTTATTAAGTTATTAATTTGTTCTTCATTGGCGGTTAGATCTTTTCCCAGCCATATTCCCACTGCCACATCAAGACCGAACTCTTGGTGGGCGATAGCCGGTATTACTTCCAGACCATCAGTCACGCCAAAAGTTCTAATGCGCTTAACATAGGGGGCGATAATCCTTAGCCGGTCCCTTATTTGATCAGCTGGAATAAATGTCCCATAATTAGGATCCTGTCCATCCATATAAGGACTGAAGTTTATTCCTTCCAGAGGATAAATGGCTTTAGACGGTATTCCGGGAATGGTCACAGAAATTGATTCCTCGGCTGAATCCGATCTTCCCCCTTGGTTAAAAACATAAACCACGCATTTAATATTTGCCGTACTTTCCCCTTCGACATAAACAATATTTAAAACATCATTAGCAGTCGCGTTCGCCCCGCTTAATCCATATTCTCTTCCGTCAATATATTGGCCGTTCACATACCAAGAAAAATCAACTTCACTAAGATCGCCGTCTTGGTCTGAAAAAGTGCCGGAGCAGACAAACGAATCATTGCCATTGTTAACCGGTTGCAATAAAATTTCTTTAATAACCGGATAATGATTATTTTCTGCCGGCGGATTGCCAGATCCGCCTCCGTCTCCGCCGTCTTCACAGCCGCCGTTGCTCAACATCGCAATAATTACAAAAATGTAAAACAATTTTTTTGACAAACTCCAATTTTTCCATTTCATAACCTTTCCTCCTTTTCTATGTATTTATTGCAATTAACAAAGCCAAAAAATAACCTTCTAAGAACTTGCTAAAATTACTGTGATAGCGCACCTCCCTTTTTTTCAATGAGCTTATAATTACTAAAATTAGTAATTATTTAGATTAATCTAAGCATAAATAAAAATTAAAGTCAATAATATAAATGCCAAATTAAAATAAAAAATACTTGCCGATCGGCAAGTATTTTTTAAATTTATTTATCTTTTAGCCCCGCCATAGGCGATTGCCCTGACTATATCCCAGTCTCCGGCGCTTGCCGGAATTTTTTTATAATAATATATAAAGGAAATAATGGAATTTTTTTCGCTATTAATATTTCTTTTTACCGGCCGCAGACCATAAGCCATAATCATTACCGCATTAGCATCTGTCGGCGATTTTATGACAGGCTCGCGGCCGTAAACTTTTTTAAATGAAACTTTAGCCCTGTCTTCGGCCGCCTGGCTCCTTTCGCTGGTCCACCGGCCGTTGGCGATTTTAATGACATCCTGCCAGTCAGCGGCTGATTTGGGCAAATAGCCGAAAGCGCTAAGAAAAGAATTAATAGTTCCTGTCCTTTCTCCCGCTCCCAGACGCTTGGTAGTGTCCGTGCCATTATTTATAAAATAGGCGATAGCGTATCTAGATTGATCGGTAAGATTTTCATTTTTTACGGCACTAGCTAATTTATCATATAAAGCCGAATTATTGCTGTCAAAATTAATCCATTTATTATATTCATAAACACCCTCTGATTCATAGATAGAAGTTTGTTCAACAATTTGACTCGGCTGGCCGTATAAATCATCAAAGCCGCTTTGAAGCTGGCTGGCGGTACCGCTCGCACTTTGACTGGCCGCGGGCGGTATCGCTGGCGGAGTTGTGTCGGGAATATTTTGATTGCCTCCGCCCCCGCCGCCGCCCGAAGATTGGACCGCGCAAGTAGCGCCGGAGCCGGATCCTGATAAACTATACCCTGAACTGCAGGTGGCGGCGCCGCAAGTCGGGAAAAAATTATAGGTGGCGGCATGGCTAACGGCCGCGCAAAGGGAAGTGCAATCGGTAGTGGTGGAAGGAGTAATAGTATAAGTTCCGGCGGTTGTCGGCGGGCGCGGTGGCGTAGCTTGTTCCCGGAGTGGTATTTTCCGCGCAAGCCAAGTTTGCGCTGCCTTGCGCGAATTTTATTGATTTGACGGAAGAATCCGAAGAGCCGACTTTAAAAGTTCCCGGATTGGTGACAGTAAATGCTCCCGCATCAAATTCCCAGCTTTCAGCGGTTGAGGTATCCATAATCAGCATATCAGTCGTACCGGCTCCGAAAGTTACGCTGGAAACTGTAATATTTCCGTCAGCCGTAAAGTCAGTTGTAGCGGCTTGAGTGGGGAGAATTATAACCAGAGCCAGTAAGACTATAATTAATTTTCGCATAATTTTATTTCTAAATTATTGTGAATTACGAAATATTTTTCTATTTTGTCATTCCGGAATCTCGAAGCCTCGGGATATCCGGAATCCAGCCTGCCTGCCGGCAGGCAGGGTGTTAATCGTAAAAACGTCAATTTTAAAACATTCGTTTAAACCCCGACATTCCTGCGGACTTACCCTGGATTCCAAATAAGCTACGCTTTTTGGAATGACAGTGGAAATTTGATAGTTTTAAAATTTAAGGTATATTAGATTATAAAATTAATCCAATCTAAAATTAATTAGCTGGACAAGCCACGATGGCAGAAGTGATTACTCCGTCTAGGGTATATATTTCGGTACAGCCGGCTCCGTCGCTGTCTTCCAATATAATCCTGCCTCCCTTTAACGCTCCGCCCTCGCTCATTACAGACACGGTTGAGGTAGCCGCACCGTGTACTTCCAACTCAGTGGCCGGCGTAGAAGTGCCGATGCCGACATTACCAGAACTATTAATTGTAAACCATTGACCGTCCCCAGATATTCTATCGGGATAAACCATAAAAGTACCGCCAATTTCAAAATTTGCGTTAGGATTTGTGCCGACTCTATTTACCATTGCTTTTCCGTCCGTTGTTAAAGAAAGGACATCATTTGCGACATTAGCTCCAATTGAAAAAAAATCGCTTAAGCCACTATTATTGCCTATTGTCCATCCTGACGTAGTGGATGATGCCATCCTAATTCTGGATACTCCATTTAATCCTGATTTAATGTATAATTCTGTGTCGCCATTGCTTTCAAATTTTGCTATTGGATTGCCATTTTTATAATAATGAAAATCTGAATCTGGAGTAGTTGTGCCAATACCTATTCTTACATCACTGCCAGCATTATTATCTTCTACAAATATCCGGTCAGTATTATTCGTTCTTATGCCAAAAGAAATATTATTAAAAGTACCAACATATCCGCCTATATTATTAGCGGCACCTAAAATTGTATGCGTACTGCCCCCATCAGATACTCTAATAATGCCACCGTCCGCATTATACACATGTAAGTCATTTCGGGGTTTGTTAATCCGATCCCCACCCTATTATTAGTAACATCAACATAAAAAGTACCATTATCTATCGTAGTTATTCCTGTTACGGATAAACTGCCACCAGTAGAAACATTCGTCCCGATCGTGGTAGCGGAAACGATAGCGGCGACGGAAAAAACCGTGATTAAGGTCGCCAAGATGATTTGCAGAAGAATTCCTTTGCGGGACAATTTTTGATTAAGCCAATTTTTAATTTTCGTCATATTTTTAAGTTAATTTTAAATACATATTATATCTTATACTTCAATTATATCCCCCCCCCGTTTAAGTCAAGTGTTTGTATTTGTTATTTAAAAATAGAAATCGGACTTTTTTGACAAATTTGACCTATCTGGGCCGTGTCGCCAATGTAAAAATTTTTCAAAAAATTATTTTTAAGATTAGCCAAATTTGACAAAAATCAAATAAAATTATTTTTGCTAATTTTAGATAAAAAAATTTAATTGGCGACAGTACCATCTGTCATTCCGGCCTCCGAGCCGGAATCTAGGGTTAGTCCGCGCTATCATTGTTTTAAAACCGTTATTTTTGAGGCGAGTCTGTACGTTATACTCCTGGATCCCGGGCCAAGCCCGGGATGACAAGAGGAAATAGCTTTTCTAGAAAATCTGCCAATAGTCCGATTTTAATTTGTAACAGTCCGATTTCTATAAATTCCTAACAGTATTTGTATTGTATCTTAAGTTGCCAAACCAAAATAAAAAATACTTGCTGATCAGCAAGCTTTTTTATGATATTTATAATGTTTATTTTATAATCGTGCCTTTGAATTTTTTGCCAGAAAAATAATTTTTTAAATTATTTATGGCTTTGCCGTTCATAATAGCCACTTCCAAGCCCAAGCTCTCCGCCCTTCGCGAGGCCACCGGATCAAAGGGGGCATTCAAGCCCGGGTCCCATCTGTTGCCGACTAATTTCCTAAATTCATGCCAGCTCATTTCTTCTTTCTTTTTAGCGCCTTTAAATTTCTTTGGATCCTTATCATATACATAATCTATGTTTGATAAATTGATAACCGTTTTAGCCGACAGCCGTTCGGCTAAAATGGTGGCGACAAAATCGGTTGACCAGCCCGGCCGCCAGCCAGCCGCGACCATTATCTTTTCCCCCCGAGCAAAATGTTTTCTTATATCGGCCTTAGTATTGGGATTTTTATTTATCCGCGGATGGGCGTATTGGCGGAATATAGTTTTAAGTAAATGCGCGTTTAGGCGGGTAGCATGAATGCCTATCCAATCTCGGTCGTCATTGGTCAGCTTAACCACCTTGCCGGAAGCTTCCTGGTATTTTCGGGCCGTATCGCCGCCGCCGACAATAATTACAAACTTACTGCCTTTTTTAATTTCAGACAAAATTAAAGAGCGGAACTTCTTCAAAAACCGCCAATCAATTCCCTCGGCCGTTGCCACTAATGATCCGCCCAAAGATATAACGTAAATATTTTTCATAAAATATGTCATTGCGAGGAGCACCAGCGACGAAGCCCTGCCTGCCGGCAGGCAGGAATCTCAGTTTGCTTCATTAACGAAATTGCCGCGCTCCCTCCCGCCTGCCAACGCCTTGAGTATAGGCGACTGGCGGGCAGGTCGGTCGCTCGCAATGATAAAAAAATTATTTTAAAAATCTCTTTACCCTAATCAAGCCCGAACACGGCACGACGGTTATTCCCTTTTTTTCCAGCTCGTCCAAAAATAAATTCATTCCTAAAGAATCGGAAGCCATATGGCCGGCAATTACCACGTTAATATGGTTTTTTTCCGCTTCCTTTCTATGTTCTTCTCCCATATGCATGCCCATAATCGTGCCAATGCCGGCTTGAGAAATTTTTTCATACATTTCTTTAGAGCCGCTGGTGCCGCCGGTAAATTCCGTAACCGCCACTTTGCCGCAACTATTTTCGGGATTGCCGACGAAAAGCGCCGGACCGGCATTATATTTTACCGCTTCCTTGAATTCCGGTATTTCTTTCAGCATTTTTAATATATCTTCCACCGTATCTAGCCTTTTTCTTTTTAATAATTTTATTAAAAAATCAGCCCCAAGATTATCGGCAATGGTATGGGCGCATATAAAATCAATTTTAAGCAAACGGGCGATATCAACTATCCGATTATGGTTAACCGACGCAATCCCACGGCTCACTTCGCTTATTCTCGGCTTAATGATTGATTCGGCAATATTAATCGGCACTCCATAATCCGCTAAAACCTGGGCTTGCAAATCCATGACGCTATGAAGATCGGCCAGCGCTTTCCCTCGGGGATGGTGCCCGATTACCAAGTCAATATCTCCCATTTTATCCGCTAATAATAATTCCGTCCCCTCTATATCAATGCCAGTTAATATTTTTTTTATTTCCTTTTTTTTATCCACCTTGGACGCAACCGAAGTGTCAACTAATATTCTAGTATCGCTGTAGGGATTGGTCAATTTCTCCTTGTCAAATTCCGCTTTTTGCTCCTTGTCTAATTTTTCATATTTTTTGTTTATATTTTCCAAATATTTTTTTACTTTCGCTTGTCCGCGCAGATCGGCTTTTATGCCAAGCCTAACGGCTAATTCGTAAATTTGCGGCGTAGTCATATTATTATAATTTTAATTATTAATTAATTATTTAGTTATTTATTTTATGCTATTTCTTTTTTTCTTTTAAATATACTGTCTCCAACTACTTTGTTCAATAGCCAGCCATAATAATTAGATAATGTTTCATGAGTAATAAATTTATCATCGCGTCTTTTTTCTTCGCTGTAAGTTCCTTTTAATACACTGTCTCTATGAGTTTTAATTTCATCTTCTGCCAGATTTCCATCTAAATATTTTCTAAATAAATTTAAATCATCATCTGTTAATAACGATATGTTAATTTCTTTAAAATGAGAATCATTATCTAAATAAGATTTTAATTATTTTCTGATTAAATCTCTCGATAATTCATCAAACTTAAAATCTTCTTCAAATTCATCACTTTCTTTTTTAATTGGCTCTAATAATTCTAAATTTTTCATAATATTATCTTATTTTTTATTAAATCATCTTTTATTTTCTTAAACATTTTTTCATGCCCTTTCGCATTGGGATGCAAGCCATCCTCTAAATCACTATTATCCAATAAATCATATACTTTAATAAACAACAAATTTTTCTCCAAACAAATTTTTTCCAAAGCTTCATTATATCTTATTATTAAAGAGTTCTGATAACATTTCCCCGTGCTACTGTCTAAAAAAGGATTGGTCTTTAAATCTTCAACTTTTGTTAATCCGATAAAAATAATTTTTTCAGTATATTCTTTGGCTTTTGATAATAATTTATTAATATTTTTTTTGTAAGTATCAAGCGGGGTTAGATTTATCTTAATATCTTTATTATAAAATAATGAATCGTTTATACCAATGGCAAAAATTATAATATTCAGCTTTCTGGCAAAGCATTCTCTATTAAATCTTTCCAATAAAGACTCGGATGTATCTCCGTCCACTCCTAAAATGTAAACCATATCTTCATAATAGCTTTTATTTTCAATATAGCGGCGCAATCTATTTGCCCAGCCACCTCCATCAATATCGCATGCGCCATAAGTTATGCTGTCTCCAAATATGCAAATTACTGACATAATTTTTTATTAAAAATCAAAAATTTATAATTGTAAACTGTCTATATCTCCAATCCCCTCAAAGCTGCCACTCTTTCTTCCACCGGCGGATGGGTCATAAATGCCTTGGCGAAAAACCCTCTTTTCTTTTGCCCGTCTTTAAACGGAGATGCGATATATAAATGCGCCGTCGCCCGGTTAGCAACTTCCAACGGCTCGGTATCGGCTGATATTTTTTCCAAAGCTCTGGCCAGCCCTTCCGGGTAGCGCGTTAAAAGAGCGCCGGAAGAATCCGCTAAAAACTCACGTTTTTTGGAAATGGCAAATTGCATCAGATAGGCAAAAATCGGCGCCAATATGGAAAATATAATTGCTAAAATCATAATAACTAATTGTATCTGGCCGCCCTTATCAGAGCCCCTGCGTCTGCTTCCTCCTCCCCAAAATGTCCAGCGCCGGAACCAGTCGGCCAAGAGGACCACCACCCCTACCAAAACCGTTACCAGCGTGGCCAGCAGTATGTCGCGATTGCCGATATGCGAAAGCTCGTGGGCGATTACCCCTTCCAGCTCGCTTCTTTCTAATTTTTGCAAAAGCCCGGCTGTTACCGCCACGATGGCGTGTTCCGGATTACGGCCGGTGGCAAAAGCATTCGGCGCCGTATCGTTAATGATATAAATTTTCGGGACAGGCAAGCCGGCGGTAATGCATAAATTTTCCACCAATCTGTATAATTCTTTGTTATCCTCAAACTTTACCTCTTTGGCGTCGCTCATGGTCAGCACAATTTTATCGCTCCACCAATAACTGACAAACGAAGAAATGATGCTGAATATCACGGCAAAATATAAAATACCGGTGCTGTCAGCGGCCGCAGAAAAAACATATCCGACTAAAATAATAAATATAAAAAATCCGGACAACAAAAACCATGTTTTTCTCTTGTTGGCATCAGCATAGTTATATAAAGTAGGCATAAATTATTTTTTTTGAAAAAATTTAAATACTAAAAATAATAATACCAAACTAGCTATAGCCAGGGCTGAAGGAAAAAGATAAGGCATGCGCTCGCTTAGTGGTTTTTCTGGTTCTTTATCTGGTATATAATTAGAATTTTTTTTCTGCGCCGACAATGTTGCCGTTTGCATATTATCTAAATCGAGATATTGAAAATATTTTTCCAAATCATATTCGGGCAAATTTGCTTTTTTATTTCCATAATATATTTTATAATTTTTATTATTATTTGGCTGAAATATTATTTCTCTATAAGTTGAGAATATATTTATGCCTGCAATATTAATGGGCTGGTTGTCTTTATTTTGAATTATTACTTTTATGTATTGATCATTTGTCTCTAAAAAATTAACTGATAAATTCTCGCCAATAAATTTTTCCGTATTGTACCGAAAAATATATCCGCTGCTATTATATTTCCAATTATTACTATCATTACTGGTATAAATCAACAAGCTACGGTTAAAATTTTTGTCAAAAATATTGAATAATATTTTATTAGTCGGAATACCTCTAGCGCTTAAATTTATAATTAATTCCGAATATTTTTCTTCGGTGTTATGGTTTATAGTAAATTCCGGCCGCCGCGATACTTCTTTTAATTTTTCTATTGAATAATTAATCGCTTCCACTCTATTAATCTTGACTGGATTTTGCTCTGGATCTGATATCTCTATTTTATAATATTGATAAACGCTTTGCGGAAATTTTACTAATGTATTTTGAGATTTTACACCCGCCTTCTTGTCCGTATAATCATAAATATATGCTGTATCATTTAATATATTCCAGTTAATCATGTCGTCTGCTCCTTTTATTATGACATTTCTCTGAAAATTTTCAGAATCAGTTATTATTTTCATTTGATTTATTAATTTTCCTTTTTCGTTAAAATCTACTATCACAGAAGAATTCTGCCCCAATACAAAAGAATTATTCAACATAATCGGATAAAATTTTTCCGCTTTTTCCGCATCTTTCCCTATTATCATTTTATACGGAATCTCTGAATTATTATCATCAACTATTCTTAAATCCATCAAATTAACATTAGCATAGGTAAAAATCTCGTCATCAATGGAAAATCTTGTTAATTTATTTTCTGACAAATTTATATCTTTATAATATGGCCACTGATTAAGATTAAAAGAAGCAAAACATATTAATGGAAAAATAAATAAAATTAAAATAAAAAATTTCTTCATATTATAATTTAAATTATTTCTTTAATTTTATCTTTATATTTTTGATAAACGAAAGATATTAAAAGCAAAACTATTCCCAAGCTGATTGAAGAAATTATCCTATAAAGCGTGCCCAAGCTCCATAAATCATAAAAAAATAATTTTAAAATTGATAAAGCTAACAATATAATTCCGCCTACTCTCACTAATTTATATCTGCCGATAAAGCCTATAATTAATAATATAATGGCATAAAGCAACCAAAACAGCGATAGGGTGATGCTTCGCCTATATTCAATATTTCTTATTTTAGTATTTATTATTCCTGTATTATATTTTTCAAATTTTCCATAAGAATTAGTGCCAATATAATTATTATTATATATATTCCATTCTTTATCCAATTTGCTTTTTTCAACTTGTATTTTGTTTACTTCTTTCTGGCAATAACTTATTATTTCTTGATTTATAGAAAATAGAGTTAATAAATTAGCGGCTATAAGCCAAAGGGCTAGTAATTTTTTTAACTGTAAAATATTATTTTCTGCCGAATTAAATAATATGCTTTTTTTAATAATATAACTAGCAATATAAAAAGTTATTATTACAAAGAAAAAGGCAAAAAATCTTTTATTAAATATGACAATAAAATTATTTAAGACAATGCTGGCATCAATAAACAACAATCTGGCCATTACTAAAGTGGATACTATAAAACTAAAAATTACTATCCGCTTGCTATTCGTCTTAAAGCCCAGATATAATATTATCAAGGCTTCAATCGCCCAACCGATCGTAATAATATTTTGTTTAAATTGTATCGGGATGGCTAAAGTAATAAAACCAACGGTTAAAAAAGCTAAAAAACTGTAAAGATTTTCATCTTTAGGAGTTATAACTTTAACTAAATAAGCCCATAATAAATAATATATGGCCAAAATCAAAGCGAAGAAACCCATAAAAGCGTGATAATCTTTATCTAACAAGCCATAACAGGCGCCAAAATAAGCAACGCCGGTTAATAAGGTTAATATCTGTTCTATCCCGGAAGATTCCTCTTTTTTTACAATATTATAAATTAACGAAGAGATTGAATAAACTATAAAAAATAATGAAAGAAAAAATATTGTTGCCAAGAGCTGGTCATCAGTATAAAAACGTTCGCCCCACGCAATAAATACAATTACTGTCCCAATATAACCGATTATATTTAACTCTCTCCATTTTTTAAATATGGAAATAACTAAAATCGCGATATCTAAAATTAATATATAGAAAAATAGGCCGAATTGATTATTCACGCCGGTTGATATTAAGAAGGGAGTGGCAAAACCGCCTAAAATAGCTACTGCCATTAACGAAACAGCATTATATCTTAAGCTTAATAAGAATCCGATTGCGGTAATAACAGCCATAACGAAAAATGATAATAATTGCGGAATCAGATGATAAAAATTATAAGCGGCAAAAATCGAAAGATAAAGAACGGCTATCCCGCCGCCGGAAATAATCTGACCATAGGTTGCGTATTTTCTAATAGTTTTTTCTCCTAAAAATAATAATCCCAACCCGGCGATAATGCCGATTATGACTCTGCCGGTCTCGCCAATCCAATTATTATCAAACGCGTACTTTAAGAAAAAAGAGACGCCAATTACTATCGCGGCGATGCCAATTTTGGCAAACCATTTTCCCCCGATTTTTTCTTCTAAGCCGATATTGTCACCCTCTCCTTTATTAGACAACTTTTTAAAAATACTGTTTTTAAAAGACGCTTCAGGCGCAGACAAGGGCGGCGAGGGCGGAACAGCTCTAAATGTTTCTTTTTGTTGAACGGACTTGCCTTTATTATCAGCATCATTTTTAATTATTAATATTTTATTTTCCAAATTTTCTATTTTTTTATTTTGATTATTTATTTTTTCGTCTAATAATAAAACGGCTTTTTTTAAATCCCCTAAAAATTTAAAAATTTCAATTGAATTTTTTTCTTCTGGCATAAATTTAATTTTATAAATTAAAATTAAAAAATATAATAATAACTAAAAATACAACTAGGGGTATTAATATATCCGCTAATAAACCATAAAATATATATTTTCTCCGATTATAAAAATAAATAAGAAAAAAAATATAAACCAACGGACCTATTATCAGCGTTATCAAGCATATTATTGGATGACAAAAAAACCGGACAACAAAAACCAGGTCTTTCTCTTATTCGAATCTTGATGGGTATATAATGTCGGCATAATAATAAATTTATGATTTATGATCTTTGAAATTTAATCAAGCAAATTATTTTCTAGCTACCAATATTCTAAAAAGCATCCAAAGTACATAAAAAAAATTCATGGCCTGATTTTTTTCTTTTTCATAGCTTTTTTCTCTTTCAAGACTACCGAATAATTTAACAAGTCCCACAATTTTTTTATCCATTTTCTCACGGGCAAGTCGCTCTTCTTCTGTTTCTTTTCTTTTATCAACAATTTTTAATTTATTAATTCTATACTCCTGATACTTGCCGAATTCTCCATAATTAAACCAAAATCCCCAGCACTTTCGACATAATTTTACTTTTATATTTTCCGGAAAACAGCTTTCCTTAATATCATTTAATACTGATCCATCTTTTGGACAAACCATTATTTTTTCTTGCATATAAGAAAAACGGCGCAAATTTTCTGTATTCAATTCCTTGTCAATTTCAAAAGCAACTCCATGACGGGTCCTATATAATTCCTCTTCATCAAACCAAAGCCCTCCACAATCCTTACATTGGTCGATTACAATCGGAATTCCATAATTCGACGAAGTTCTCACTTCTCCCATATTTATCTGACAATTTGGGCAATTCATATTTAAAACTTTACTTTCAGATTCTCCTTTTCTTCTTTATTTTCTATCTCAAAATATTCCCTGGATTTAAAGCCCAGCATGCCGGCCATAATGTTAGTGGGGAATACTTCCAATTTAGTATTAAAGTCGCGGACATTGCCGTTGTAAAACCGCCGCGCCGCCTGAATTTTGTTTTCGGTATCGGACAATTCTCTTTGCAGTTCAATAAAATTCGTATTGGCTTTTAAATCAGGGTAATTTTCCGATAAAGCAAAAATTGACTTCAATGTTGATGATAACGCATTTTCGGCTTCAACCTGCTTTTTAGCGTCTCCGCCGAACTGGGCGGCCATGGCCTGGTTGCGCGCCTGCACCACTTTTTCCAAAGTTTCTTTTTCATGCGCGGCATAGCCCTTAACGGTTTCCACCAGGTTGGGAATGAGATCATATCTTCTTTTTAATTGAACATCAATGTCGCTCCAGGCCTCGTCAACCCGATTTTTTAATTTAATAAGAGCATTGTACATCCCGATTACGGCTATGGCCAATATTATTATTACGCCGATAATTATTAATGTTGGTGTCATAAATTTTTTATCATGAAGCATAAATCATGAATTATGAATCATGAATTTTTTAAATTTTATTATATAAATTTATTTAATTTTTAATTCTTAATTTCTAATTGAACATTAACTTTCTTTCCCCTCGCTTTAGCTGCATAATATCCGGTTAGTAATGCCAATACATTTATTATTTCTTTAAAAGATTTTTCATCTCCAAGTTTCATTTCACTTTTCTTTAATTCTTTCGGAATATCAATTTCTAAAATGTCATTCTCTATTCTTGATTTATTATTCAACATTCTAACTAACGTTGTCGGTCCCATCTCATTTTTTAATTCTATTAAAACATCTCCTTTTCTTGCTAACTTTTCAAGCATTTCATTGTCTTCCTTATTTCTCCCGATAACTACTAATACTTTAACATTATCTCTGCTTTTTTTCAATTTCAGCCAAATGACCCGTCCGTATTTTAATAGTTCAACGTCATTGCCGGCGCAATCGGGCCAATAATCAAATAAATTGATTAATCGCTCGGAAAAAGCCGGATCGGTTAATAAGCAGCCGCCGCCGGGGCTGGCATATTCTTTAATTTTGAATTTTTTTACCAATTCAATCTGCTTTTTCCGATTGCGGCCGCTGATACCTAATAATTTTCCCCTAATTAACAAGCCCTCCTTCTCCGGCGCGGTTTCCTCTAATAATTTTGCCGATAAAGGCCTTACCACCCTGTCTCCAATCCCAGAATAATCTGCAACTGTTTTTAAGGCTTCTTTATTCTGCGACATCGGCCGCTGGCCTAAAATTTCGCCAGTCGCGATTAAATCATAAACCTTTTCCTCTCCTTGGCAAGGAGAGGGTTGGGCGAGGTATTTCTTGGCATACCGGAGCATTAAACTATGGCAGTCAATGCAAGGATTCATATTCTTGCCGTATCCGTATTTTGGATTTTTTACCATTTGCAAATGTTCTTTTTTAAAATCAACTTCTTTTAATTCAATACCCAATTGTTCAGCCGCTTTACGCGCTTTAGCCGCTCCAAAAAAATGGCTGGTAAACGTAAGCCCGGTGACTTTTACGCCTTGCTCCATTAACACTCTGGCAGATAGCATTGAATCTAATCCGCCGGATAATAGCACTAATGCTTTAGCCATATTTTTTTATAATTTTTTAATTCCTAAAATTATATCCAGGCCGTCAATCTTAACTTCTTTTTTATCTTGAACTTCATCGCCCAATCCCTCAACCAATTCACGGCTTAAAGTTTCTTTAATTATTTCTTTTCCGTATTTTTTAAACACTTCTCTAATTTCTTTATTATCGCTTTGCCAGTAAACTATCATTCTGTCCTGAATGGTCATGCCGGCATTTTTGCGCAAAGTATTTATAAAACGAACTATTTCCCTGGCCATTCCTTCCATTTTCAACTCTAGGGTTATCTCAGAAGATATTTCAGCAGACAATTCTCCTTTACCTTTTTTAATAATTATCTTCTTAATGTTTAATTCATCTTTTATTAATTTTTCATGTTCCTCTCTAATTGTTAATTGTAAATTATTAATTTTTAATTGTTGTAACGGCTGCTTGACTTTAATCCCGGCTTCGTCCCTTTTAGCCAACCCTAATTCCACAATTTTCCTTACCATCTCCATCTCTTTAATTATGTTTTGTGTTTCCGGCTTGCCATTCGGAGCTTCAGCGTAGGACGGCCATCCTTCCAAATGCACGCTCTGATTATCATCTTTAAAATTATTCCCCGATACTTTCTGCCAAACTTGCTCGGCCATAAACGGCATAAATGGCGCCATCACTTTGGCTAATTGCAATAAAACATAGCCGGTGGTTTGTAAAGCCGCTTCTTTGTCTTTTTTATCATCTCCTTTAAATCTGTCTCGCGAACGGCGGATATACCAAGTTGATAAATCATTAACAAACTCTCCAATCGGCCGGGTAGCTTTGGGTAGGTTATATTTTTTCATATTCTCCATCACCTCGCCAATCAACTGATTCAATCTGGATAAAATCCATTTATCCAATACATTGTCATTGCGAGCGACCGAAGGGAGCGCGGCTATCTCGGTAAGCTGCTCTAACTGAAATTGCTTTGTCGCTATTGCTCCTCGTAATGACACGGGAAATTTGGCAAAAAGCTCATAAAACTTATAAACATTCCAAAGGATCATATTAACCTTTCTCAAAGCGTCTTTAACGCCGCCTTCGGAAAAACACAAATTATCAGCCAGCATCACCGGCGAAGTTAAAAGATAATAGCGCAGAGCGTCCGCGCCGTATTGGTTAAAAATAAAACTGGGGTCGGGATAATTATTTAATCTTTTCGCCATCTTCTTGCCATCTTCGGCCAGCACTATGCCATTAACAATCACATTTTTAAAAGCGTGTGTCTTTTTTATGCCGTTAGCGATGGCATGTAGATAATAAAACCACGCTCGCGTCTGGTCCGAGCCCTCGGCAATAAACTCGGCTGGAAAATTATTTTCAAACTTTTCCTTATTTTCAAAAGGATAATGCATCTGCGCGTAAGGCATGGAACCGGATTCAAACCAACAGTCAAGTACATCCGGCACCCGTTTCATCGTACCGCCGCACTTCTCGCAAAAAAAAGTAATTTTATCTACCGCATGCTTATGCAAATCTTCTACCTTTTTACCGCTGACATCCTCTAACTCTTTAATAGACCCAAAAACCTTAATATTCCTACAACTGACTTTCAACTTTTGACTTTCAACTTTTAACTCAGTATCGCATCTCCAAATTGGAATAACGCTTGCCCAAAACCTCTGCCGGCTAATTGACCAATCACGCGCGCCTTTCAGCCATTTGCCAAAACGGCCCTCTTTAATATGAGCTGGTGACCAGTTTATGGTTTTTGCGGTTTTAAGCATCTTATCTTTAATTTTTAAAATACTAACAAACCAAGAAGAAGTCGCGTAATTAATCAACGGAGTTTCACACCGCCAGCAATGCGGATAGCTATGTTCGTATTTTTCTTTGGAAAATAATAAATTATGATGCGCTAAATATTTTATAATTTCAATATCTGTTTTCATGTGGTCTTCTATTGGTTTAACGTGCATGCCGGAAAAATCCTTTGCTTCTTCTTTAATTACTCCGTCCATGCCCACATGCTGGATAAAAGGCAAATTATATTCTTTTGCTAAATTCATATCATCCTCGCCGAATGCCGGCGCGATATGGACAACGCCCGTGCCTTCGTCCGTTGTCACAAAATCCGCTCCATATATTTTCCAGCCGTTATTTTGATTTGGAAGTTCGACCTCCCTCTTGGAGGTCGAACTTCTTTTAGATATATAATAATCAAAAAGCGGTTTATATTTTTTGCCGATTAAATCTTTACCCTTAATTACTTCAAATCCATATTGTTTTCCATATTTTTTAAAAAAATAATTTCTTGCTCTATTGTCTCTTTGAGCTCCTTCTATGTTGCCATATTTTTTTCTAACTTCCCTAAAAGAATTAACTAAATCTCTTTCAAGATCCATTTTATAAGTAACTAAACTTATTAGATCTTTTATTAGTCCATTTGAATTCAAATTTTTCCAAACAATATCTTTAGCTAATATATACACGCCTGGAGTTATAACTGAACGTTTTATTTCTTCTCCTTTTCCACTTCTTACAGATTCTAGTCCTATTCGCAAGTTATTATATTTAATTTTCACATAATCAATATCCTCCCCCACCGCCAAAGCCACATTGCCAATTAAAGTCCATGGCGTAGTCGTCCAAGCGAGGATATAAACTTTACTACTGTCATCCTGAGCGCCAGCGAAGGATCCCGTCTTTTCCCCACGAGATTCTTCATTACGCTCCGCTTCGTTCAGAATGACGTCAAAATCACCCATACCCCTTGTCCGGCAGGCAGGCCCCTTGCCAATGGGACTTAGAAGTTCAAACTTCACCACTGCCGACAAATCCTTAATATCTTTGTATCCCTCCGCCACTTCCTGCTGGGATAAAGTGGTTTCACAGCGCGGACAGATATGCATAGAGCGGTAGCCCTCATAAATCAAACCCTTATCATACAATTCTTTAAACACCCACCAAACCGATTCCATATAGGAAAGATCCATGGTCTTATAGGCATTTTCCATATCCGCCCAGCGCCCTAATCTTTTGATTATTTTTTTCCAATCCTCCACATAGCTTAAAACTTTTGTCCGGCAAATTTCGTTAAATTTGTCTATGCCGGCTGCTTCAATATCTTTTTTACTTTTGGATCCCATTTCTTTTTCCACGATATTTTCAATCGGCAAGCCATGGCAGTCCCAGCCCCATTTTCTTTCTACCCGATAGCCGTTCATTGTCCAATATCTAGGCACCACGTCTTTCATTAAACTGGCCACGATATGGCCGTAATGGGGAAGCCCGGTGGCAAACGGTGGGCCGTCATAAAAAACATAATCCTTCCTATTCTTTTCTGCCCCCATGGTAAGGGGCCTGCCTGCTGGATAGGCAGGGGTAAGAAAGGTTTTTTTATTCCCCCTCTCCTTACTAAGGAGAGGGTTGGGGTGAGGTCTATTTACACTCTTTTCAAATATCTTTCCCTTATCCCAAAAATCCAAAACCTCCTCTTCCATTTCGGAAAAAGGGTTTGTTTGTTTTATTTTTTGTTCTTTTTTTTGCATAAAAATTTTCGCCCTATTAGTTAAGAAGGTTTGGAGGATTTAAGAACTTAAAATCCTCAATCTTTATTATATTTTAGCTTAAAATAATACATTTTGTCAAAAGAAAAATCCCGTAAAAAAACTACGGGATTATAAAAATTTCTTAAAATATTACGACTATGGCAAAAGACCTCTAAAACAAAATCTTGACTGTGCCTGCATTTCTTTCATAGTATCTTCACTTATTCTAAAAAACTTGCGAGATTTTTCTGCCTTGGTCATTCCTTTAGTTTTTATTTTATATTCTTTGACTTCTTTTTTAAATTCATTAAGAATTTCTTCTTCCGTCTTTTTTTTCATGCTAATTTCTCCTATTTATTTAAAAAGATCTAATAAATATTTACTAACCTAATTATAATTAAATTTAACCAAAAAACCTTATTTTGTCAAAAAAATGCGGGCTTTTGTTTGCCCGCATAGATATAAATATTATTCCCATTCAATAGTTCCAGGTGGTTTTGATGTATAATCATAGTAACCACGATTTAACCCTGGAACTTCGTTTATTATCTTTGTAACAACTGAATTTATAAAACCTTGCGGGAATTCAAAGGCATCAGCCGTCATACCGTCCGTAGAAATTACAGCCCGTAAAGCAAATGTATAATCATAAGTCCTTTCGTCCCCCATAACTCCAACTGTTCTTCCGGGCGGAATGCCTGCAAATCCTTGCCAAATCTTATTATATAATCCGGCTTTACGGACTTCTTGAGTAAAAATAGCATCAGCTTTACGGCAAAGTTCTAGTTTATAAGGCGTAACTTCCTGTGAAAAAATCCGAATAGCCAACCCCGGACCAGGAAAAGGCCAACGTCCCAAGATATCATCAGGTATCCCCAATTCTTTGCCTAAAATTCTAACTTCATCTTTAAAAAGCATTCTTAAGGGCTCAACTAATTCCATGTCCATATGTGCTGGCAGACCGCCAACATTATGATGAGATTTTATAGGAGCAGTTCCTCCACCAAATACAGTAACAGATTCTATCACATCTGGATAAAGTGTCCCCTGTCCAAAAAATTTAGCGCCTCCAATTCCATCAGCTACGGTTTTAAATACTTCAATAAATGTCACACCGATTACTTTTCTTTTTTTCTCCGGATCTACTACGCCTTTTAATCTTTTTAAAAATAAATCAGAAGCGTCTTTAATAATCAATTTCATACCCAAACTGCGTAACGATTTTTCGACCTGTTCTACTTCACCCAATCTCGTTAAACCATTATCCACAAAAACACAAGTAATCTGGTTGCCAATCGCCTTATGTATTAATGTAGATGAAACAGAAGAATCCACTCCACCTGATATCGCTGATATAACCGAGCCATCTCCAACTTGATTTTGAATTTTTGCGATAGCATCATCCTGAAATGATCTCATAGTCCAATCGCTTAAACATCCACATATCTTATAAATAAAATTATTTAAAATTTTTACTCCATCCTGGGTATGGGCTACTTCTGGATGAAATTGTAATGCATATAATTTCCTTTTTTCATTAATAATTACCGCCGGATGACGGTTACTCCACCCCGCAATTTTAAAATCTTTTGGACACAAAGTCATCACGTCGCCATGGCTCATCCAAATTTGATTACAGCCAAAATCACACGCACCATTAAGTAAAATACAATCTTCAATATTAATTAGATGTGCTTTGCCATACTCTCTATTATCTGACTTTTTAACTATGCCGCCAAAAAAATGCGCCATATACTGAAAACCATAACATATGCCTAAAATCGGCACTCTTAGATTAAATATCCAATCTGGTATTTTAGGAGCATTTTCATCGTTAACTGAAGCGGGTCCGCCTGATAAAATTATACCCCGGGGCGAAAATTCTTCAATAAGTTGTTCGGTAATTTTGTGGAATGGATAAACTTCACAATAAACTTTGCTTTCGCGAATACGACGGGCAATAAACTGAATATACTGGCTACCAAAATCAACAATTAAAATCATCTTCTTTCTCCTTATATAAGATTTCAAAATATAAGATTTCAAAGATCGTCTATTTTTTTCTTGATTATATTCAAATTAACACATACGCCGATTTTGTCAAAAAAAACCTATCTAAAAAAGATAGGTTATGAAAAAATTTATTTCTATTTTATTATAGCACCTCTACTTCCTCCGTAATATTCACTTTTAAAAAAGAGGCATTTTCTACAATCTTTTATCTTGGTAAAGGCACCTTCTACCTTTTCTTGGCATAAAGTGCCAGCTACTTCGGCACATTTTGTCCCGCCGTTTGGATAAGCGGGACATACACCAAATTCATTTACTATATTTCCGCCTTCTTCGCGACCGCATTTTATAAATTCCCAACAGTTCATAGATTTTCTCCTTATTCAAAAAACAATTAATATAATTTAATTTGCCAAAAATCGTCTATATATCGCTATAAAATTAGCAATTTATTATATTTTTGTCAAAGGTAAATTCAAGGTTTAACTGCACCACTTTCAATATATTCAGCAATTACTTCATTGGGAGTTAAATAATTTAATTTTTTTCTTGGACGGTTGTTTAATCTTTCCTGAATAGCATATATCTCATTATTGTTTATCTTAGACATATCCGTTTTTCTTGGCAAGTATTGC